>JAAGKN010000742.1_pt1 | contig 120941 bp, 118 predicted proteins | sample 6206371 | NCBI WGS metagenome assembly JAAGKN01 (sample SAMN11533720, study PRJNA540317) | gut metagenome | isolation source: fecal pellets from male and female animal of same cohort | host: Peromyscus leucopus | place: USA:CA | collected 2017
CAGTTGCTCTACCAATTGAGCTATTCCGGCACTAAAATAAATGGTGGGCGATATAGGACTCGAACCTATGACCCCCTGCTTGTAAGGCAGGTGCTCTAACCAACTGAGCTAATCGCCCGGAAAAAAACATTGACAATATAAAATATATCACTCAAGCGCTTATTTGTCAATAGTATTCGAAGGATTTTTTATTTTTTTCACACTATCTTCGACCCAAATCGGTAAATGATAGGCCAAAGTAGAAAATCCCAAGCTCGTTTCAATGATTTTTTTTCTTCTAGAAGCATTACTTTTTTTATAATCTATATTCTTAATACTTAGTTTTAATTGACCCAAACTTTCATCGATATCTAAAATTTCTACGTTGATGACATCGCCAATATTTACGTAATCAGATACATTCTTCACAAATCCGTGAGAAATTTCAGAAATATGAATAAGTCCACTATAATATTCATCACAGGAGACAAATACGCCATAAGACTCTATTCCCGTCACTGTTCCGCGAATAATTTTCCCTTTCTTATATTTTGTCATCGAACCACCAACGTCATTATATCATAACTTCTAAAATAAAAAAAGCCTTTACTTTCCTACTATCTTCCTTTATAATAACTATCGGTGATACAATGAAAGAGGAAGAAAAGATAAAAGAGATAATCGATAAACTTAGACCTTTCTTAATAAGTGATGGTGGAGACATAGAATTTGTAAAATATGAAGACCACATTGTTTATATTCGTATGATGGGTGCTTGTGTAAATTGCCAAATGATTGATTTTACTTTAAAAGATGGAATTGAAGCAGCTATTCAAGAAGAAATACCAGAAGTATTAGAAGTTGTAAATATTGGTTCTTTTGACCTAGATATGGATGATATGTAAAATGCCTTTTGGCATTTTTTTATTTATCTACAATCCAATCTATTTTAGGAAAAAAAATAGTTCTACTAAAGCTATAGTAAAGTTCCTTTAGTAAAAGTTCATAAGAGTCTACTTTGGCTAAATAGATATCTAGACACTCATCACTTTCTCCCTTTACAATTTTATCATAGCAATCAAAGTAATAAGATGGATATAACATTCTAGCATAAAATAATAAGTAATCCTGTTCTTGAAAACCAACCTTATAAAAATATAGATATAGGTCAGATATTTGAAAATTATCTTCAAAAAATAGTTTCTTTACATATCCAGCTATATCTCTTACCTTATAATCTACTGTAATATTAGTAGGATTCCAAAAGTCAAAATCATTATTCATTCTTCCATGAGAAATATATAATGGAGATTCTTTTTTTATAAGTTGATAAAACTCTATTGCATTTTCGGCCATTCCAATATAATAGAAGAAACTATTTTTTATCTTTTGAGAAGTAATTGTTGTAACATGTTTTTCATAGAAGTCTACTTTATTCATCCAAAGCTCATGCCATGGTAAAACTTCTTCTTGATAAAGAGGAATATGAAAACTTTCTAGCACTTCAAAACTTACTTTAAAATTTTCTGTAACATATAGAAGTAGGTAATCTTTTCCATCTATCTTTGTAATATATTCCCCATCTTTATTTGCTAGAATCGTATAAACTGGATAATTGTTATCTAATAAATACTGATAAATAGAAAAATCAACTGGATGTTCTATTTCCACTAGGACATAAGATTCAAAATAATATCGATGATTAGAAAATTCTATATTAGCTACTTCTAAATGGTAATAATATCGAATGGCATTCTTCATACTTTATTCTATACAAAAAAAAATAAGCTATGCTTATTTTAATAAAAAACATCATTTAAATATAATCCACAGGATGGTGCAGTAACTCCAGCTTTTGTACGATCTTCTGCTTTTAATATTTTTATAATATCTTCACTTTTACGTTTTCCCTCGCCTATTTCAATCAATACACCTACTATATTCCTAACCATATAACGCATAAAGCCTGTGCCTACTAGAGAAATTGTAATTTTATCAAGATCTTTTTTATCACGAATAATTCTTGCTTTTATAATTGTTCTCTTATAATCTTCTTTTTCATCTTTTTCTTCGTCTGTTTTCGTGAAAGATTTAAAATTATGAGTTCCCTCTATATAGTGCAAAGCACGTTCCATCTCAGCTATTTTTAAATTATCATTATATTGATATACATAATCTTTTTCAATAGGGTTATACATTCCCATATTAATTTTATAGATATATTCTTTTCCTGTAACAGAAAACCTGGCATGAAAGTCTTTATCTACTGTCTCAACCTTCTTTACGAAGATATCATCTGGTAATAAACTATTTAAACTTCCCTGAAGCTTATATAAGTCAATTTTCTTAGTTAAATCAAAGTGGGCCTTTTGATTATAAGCATGAACTCCTGCATCTGTTCTACCAGAGGCATGAATAGATACATCTTCTTCACTATTAATTTTCTTTAAAGCCTTTTCTATTTCACCTTGTATAGTTTTTGCTTTTGGTTGTTTCTGATAACCTTTATACTTAGAACCATCATAAGAAAATGTTATAAAATATCTCATTTTATCACCCCTATTTTACTGTAAACTTCTTAAAATATCTTTTACTAAATCATTTACTTCAGTACGATGACCTAACTGAACTTTTTTCTTTTCTAATACATAGTTTTCAAACTTTGTTACCTTTGGTAAAGGAATATTCTCGCTTGCAAGTAATTCACAATTTTTAAATACTTTTCTTTTTTCGCCTGATACTAACACATTTCCGTTTTTTAATACTACGATTTCATCTGCTATTTTATTCAAGAAATCTATATCATTGCTTACAATAATCACAGTTTTTTGATATCTAGCCTTTATAGTAGATAAAATAGTAATTAATTTTTTTTTATCACTACAATCCATTCCCATAATTGGTTCATCTAAAAGCAACACTTTAGGGTTACAAGCCAAGATTTTAGCTAATTCTAGCTTTCTAATCTCCCCACTGCTTAAAGTAAATGGATATCTTGAAAGATAACTTATATCAAGTCCTACCATAGTAAGTGCCTGTTCAATGTGCTTTTTCCGTTTCTGGGGATTATAATTACATTTTTCTAAAGTATAACTCATTTCCTTCTGAACTGTATCATATAAAAAATTATTTTCTGGAAATTGTGGTAAATATCCAATTATTGAAAAAAAGTTTTCTACTCCATCAGAAATCCCTCTTTTATTAATTGTCAAATCACCAATTTTGATATTACCACTACGTGGTAATTTTATTCCTTTAATAAGTTCTAAAAGAGTGGTTTTTCCCGATCCAATTGGGCCTACTATTCCAATAATTTTACCAGTTGAAAACTGTATATTAATATCTTTCAAAATTTCATTTTCTTGTTTACTATAATAATAACTTACATTCTCAAACTTTATTTCCATATATCATCCACCAATTTTTCTAAACATGTATTAACAGACGCTATCACATTATAGTAACGTAATTTATTTGAAAGATCAACCAAAAAAGGAACCTCTAATTGATTGGATGTAAATAATTTATCGGATTGTAAAGCAGAATCTGTCTCTTCCTGTAAAGATATCTTACCTTCTGCCAAAACAACTATCTCTGTACCTTCCAAAATATCTTCTACACAATCTGTAAAATGCAAAATTGTCATATTATTTTCTAATTGATATTTTTTTAATAATTTCCAGATATTTTTTTTAGTATTATAATCTATCATAGATAATGCTTCATCTAATATTAAAAGTCTTGGTTTTGAGGATAGTGCAACTACTAATGAAATTAACTGTTTTTCCCCAGCACTTAATTGGCTTAACTTTCTAGGTAATAAATGTTCAATAGAAAACTCATGAGAAATTGTATGAATTATTTTTTCTTTTTCTAAATTATTCAGTGAACTTTGCATATAAAAGTAAAATTCATCTAATACATTATCTGTAATAAAACCTGATGAGGAATTTTCAGAAAGAAACTTTACTCTATTTCTAATAGTATCCTCATTTTTAGGATTCAAAAATAAACCATCTATTTTGATATAACCAGATACTTCTTCTAATTTCATTAAAATACGAGCTAATGTACTTTTTCCACTGCCTGTCTTTCCGATGACAGTACAAATAGACTTTTCTTGAATTGCTAATGACAATCCATTAAAAAGAACATGTTCACCATAAGAAAAAGTTAAATCTTTAATTTCGACAATTTTCCCCATTTTCTTCACCACACAGACTACTATTATAATAAGAGAAAGGAAAAAAGTAAAGGAAATTTTATTGTGAAAAAATAAAAATTAGGTTTCAAGATATGATATAATTTAAATAGAGGTGAAGTTATGAAGACAGATATTGAAATTGCTAGAGAAAAAGAATTAATCCCTATTGAAAAAATAGCTAAAAAAATAGGAATTAAAAAAGAAAATTTAGAAATGTATGGAAAATATAAAGCTAAAATAGAAATGCCCCAAGATGTCAAACCTAAAGCCAAATTAATACTCGTTACTTCAACTAATCCTACTCCTTATGGAGAAGGTAAAACTACTATGAGTATTGGTATAGCTGACGCTTTGTGGAAATTAAAAAAGAAAGCACTAGTTACTTTACGTGAGCCATCACTAGGACCTGTTTTTGGTATGAAAGGAGGGGCTACTGGTGGAGGATATGCTCAAGTAGTTCCTATGGATGATATCAATCTTCATTTTACAGGAGATATTCATGCCATTACAACATGCAATAATTTATTATGTGCAGCCATCGATAATCATTTATTTCAAGGAAACGAATTAGACATTGATGAAAATACTATTTGTTTTCCAAGAGCTATGGATATGAATGACCGTTCCCTAAGAAATATTACAATTGGCAAAGGAAAAACAAATTTCGAAAGAAATGACTCTTTTGTTATTACAGTAGCATCTGAAATTATGGCTATTTTCTGTCTTTCAAAAGACTTAATGGATTTAAAAAAACGCTTGGGAAATATTCTTATAGCATTCAATAAAAAGGGAAATCCTGTATACGCGAAAGATTTACAGATAGAAGGAGCTATGGCATTATTGTTGAAGGATGCTATCAAACCAAATTTAGTTCAAACTTTAGAAGGAAACCCTGCCATTATTCATGGTGGTCCTTTTGCTAATATTGCACATGGCTGTAATTCTTTAATTGCCACTAAATTATCTTTATCATTAGCAGATTACGTTGTCACAGAAGCTGGGTTTGGTAGTGATTTAGGAGCAGAAAAATTTTTGGACTTAAAATGTCAGTTAGGAAATCTAAAACCAGATGTTATTGTTGTAAATGCTACTATTCGTAGCATAAAGTATAATGGATTATGCCCTAAAGAAGATCTTTATACGCCAAATATACAATATATAGAAACAGGAATAGAAAATTTGTTAGTACATATCGAAAATATGAAAAAAGTATCTAATCATGTTATAGTTTGTTTAAATCATTTCTATAAAGATACTGAACAAGAAATAAAATATGTAAAAGAAAAAGTAGAAGCTATGGAAGTTCCTTTTCATATATCTTATGCCTTTGAAAAAGGTGGTGAAGGTTCATTAGATTTAGCTCAGGAAATTATTTCCCAATGCAAAAAAGAGTCTACATTTAAACCTATCTATTCTTTATCAGATAGTATCCAAGATAAAATAAAAAAAGTCGCTACAGAAATCTATCGTGCTAACGATATCATCTATACAAATGAAGCTTTAGAATCCCTAAAAAGAATAGAAAAGATTGCAGATAAAAATATTCCTATTTGTATCGCTAAAACTCAATATTCTCTTTCAGATGATCCCAAAAAGTTAGGTCATCCTAAAGACTTTTCTGTTACTGTTAGAGATTTAAAACTATGTTCTGGAGCTGGATTTATAGTTGTTTATATGGGAAATATTATGACAATGCCAGGTTTATCTAAAGAACCAGCTTACAAATTAATGGATATTGATGAAAATAATATTATTACAGGGTTATTTTAAAAAGAGATAATTTATAAATTATCTCTTTTTTATGCACTTTTTCTTAAAGCTAATATCTTTTGATTTATATCTAATTTTGATAAGAATCTTAATACTTTCATCTTTTCACTACCACTTAACAATTCCCTTTGATTAATATGATAAGCTCTTAATATGGTATACCTTGTAGAATTGGTTAATTCTTTATGTTTTTTAATAATGTCAATCGCATCTTTCTTACTAGTTTTTTGAAATGAAAATGTATGTTCCTGTTGTTCTCCAATTAAATCTAAAAGAATGCCAGCTGGAATAGTTGGTTCTGAAAATGCGTTTAGAGTAGCCTTTTTTCTTTCCAATGACATACGTTCAAAATATTGTTGATACATTTGCCTATGCTCCAAATCCATTTCTTCATGATTTCTTTCATAATAATCTTTTATTTCCTTCTCTTTAGGACATTTTACTTTCTTGATTCCCTCTTTGTATTTAGAAACAGCAATCATCAAATCTGAAATGGCTCTTACTACGACACTTCTTGCACAATTTAATCCTAAAAATTCAATAATCTCATTCACTGACATTCTTTGTTCATAATATAAATAAAATATTTTCTGTACTTTAGCCTTATTACCATAAAAAGGAATAGTTGGGATATTTATAACAGACCAAAAATAGTCAAAATCATAGCCACATACTTCTTCATCTATTAAATCTCTCAAATAAGAATCCAAACTAAGTATTAAACTTTCTACCTGCCCTTTTGTTAACTCATGCTTTTTACTAATTTCTTCATAAGTCAACTTCCTATCATAAAAATCTTTTAATACCTCCTGATCTGATTTTGAAAAATATTTTAAATAAGGTTCTACATCATATTCATAAGAAATAGAAGAAGATAATTCATCATTTTCATACTTATAAATTGTTACAAAAGTTCTCTCTACTCTCTGTTTTAAACTGTCTGCCTTTTCTCCAAATACTTCTTCTAATTCTTTTAGCGTCTTATAAGGATAGCCCTCTAATTCAAATGAATAATACAATAATTCTCTCTCTTTTTGACTAATAGGAATTCTTGGATCTTTTAAACTAAGTTTCAAATCATCTCTAGACATATACGCTAAACTAGCTCTAGTGTATCCTGCTTTTTTTGATCGAACAGTATCTAATGCATTTTTAAGTATTCTTTTATATTGCTTAGACATATTAGGATGTTCTAATCTGAATTCTTGTTCTGTGTACACTTTTCCCATTGGATTTACATCACTTACTACACCATATAATTTTGCTAACATTAAACGTTCCCTTTCATTTAAAACCATCTCTGAAATATGTGCATTTACTTCTCTTTTTATATCTGCTTCATCTATTTCTACAGAAGCAATTCTTTGTTCATCACAAAGCCTATAAAACTTATTTAAGATATAAGAAACTCTTATAAAAGTGAGTCCAGTTTCTTTCATTATTTTTTCTTTTGTTTTTCCAGCCATTTTTTTCTTAATAACTTTTTTCTCTTCAGCTGTTAAAGAAGATTTCTTTAATACTGCACTACATTCTTCTTGGGTATATTGAGCATTTAACTTATATATCCCAAAACGATAATAATCAATTTTCAATAAACCACTAGCAATAACGGTAGCTACTCTTCTTTGCTGATTCTTCTTACGTTTATCAATTCCATGTAATCTTTCTATTTCTTCGTAACTTTTCTTTTCTATCAAAAATTCACGTAACATTGTTCTTGTCTCATCTGATAAATCAATAGAATCATCTAAAATGTAAGGTATATAATAACTTTCTTCTATTATTTTGGTATTGTGTCTTCCTAAATAAATTCTTAATGCACTTCTTTTAGCTTCTTGTAAATTAGAACGTGCCTCTTCATAAGAAATCTTTTCTTCATCAGCAATTTGTTGAATAGAATATTTAGGAGATTCTATTCCATAAAATTTATCTAAAATAGAAATTCTATCACTAGGTAAAACTTTCAAACATTTTGCTCTAGCAGCTTCATATTTACTTTTGGTAAAATTTAGTTCTCTGTAGCGTGAAATACCATAATGTATTTTTTCTAATTTTCGAGATAATTCTCTTAAAGATCCTAATTTGCTTACTCTAACAATTCCCCTATCAAGTAAATTATCTTGATTAAATTTACGAGACATTAAATAGTCATATTGATTAAGAGTAAATCTATGTTTATTATTCAATAAAGAATCAAATAGTCCAGTGATAGTTACTTCATTTCTTTTATGAAATCCAAATAAAATAGCATTTACTTCTCTTTCTGCTTTTCTTCTAGAAACAGTATTCAAAGTAAATCTCTCACGTCCAGCATCAAAGTAACTTAATAATAGCTTGTCCATACGAGGTGTTAATAAAATATTATTTTCTCTTATAATTTCTATTGCGTCATCATATGTAAAAGAATCCCAAACTCTAGCAACATATTCGGTACCAGTTAAACTATCCTCTAAATCCATATCTAAATCCATGGTAAATATCTTATGACCAAATTGTTTCATAATGTTTCTTTTGAATTCTCCAAACAGAGATTTTGCTAAAGAATCTTTTATCTCAATTTTCTCCATTAACGATTTATAAAACATTTTATAAGTAGTATAATCCATACCTAGTTTTTTTATGAATCTACTATCGTTTGGTAAATAATTACTTGTAATTAATAATTTAAAAATAGTACGTTCTTCATCCTGCAAAGCATCCCTAAAAAATAGATATTTTGCAATTAAATCAGGATCTATAGGTTCTGCATTTATATCATCAAGATTTCTTTCTAATTCAGAAGGTAATTCCAAATTAGAAAGGCCACCATGTCTTGATATAGCAGTTCTTAATATCTCTACACAATTTCTCTCTATTCTACCAACATGACTAATAGAAAGATAAAATCTTTTAGCAATTTCTTCTCTTGTTTCCACTTCTTGACTAAAAACTCTATGATAAAATATATAATAATTTAATGGAGACAAAAGTAACTTAATAGATAATAATAATCTTTTATCTTCCATAATATCAAAGAAATTATCAAATCCTGTTTCCTCATAAGCTACGAAATCAAGTATTTCTGAATCTTCATCATCACTTATTTTCTCATCTAAACTACTTGTTTGAAATTGATAGTCTGATCTAATAAGACTAAATCTCCTTGGTGTAACATGCAATAATTTACAAAATTCTTCATCATTTGGAAGAGGTTTTCCTTCTTCCATAAAAACTTTTACAATTCTATAATACTCTTTAACTTGGGAAATAAAACTTTTAGGTCTTCTAACAATATAATCATTCTTTGATAATGCTTTTCCCATATGATGTCTCATAACGACAGCAGCAAAGGTTGTTAATTTAGCAACTCCCCTAGTTTCATCATAATCATCTATAGCCCTCATAAAGCCAATAACGTTCTCATTAATAACATCTAGAAGTTCATAACTATGTGTAACATAGTTTCTAGCTTGGGATACAATAAACCTTAAGTTGGTTTTAATTAATATATCTCTAGCTTCCATATCACCTTGTCTATATTTTCTTAGTAACTCCATATTCGAAGCATCCGTCGCTTTAGGATACTGTTTCATAATAGTAATAAATTCTGACAAGCTATCACGAGTATAATAATCAAATTCTTCTACTTCAGCCACTAACCCTCTTTCCATAAAAATCCCCCTTTAAAATGAGTATTTATTTTAACATAGATTAAAAAAGAAAACAAATCAAAAAAAAAGAGAAATTATCTTCCCTTTCGTTACTGCATATTTCTAAGTACTTCCTTTAACCAAGATAATACTCTTTCCATAGACTCTTTTTCTACTTTTTCATTTACAGAATGAATGTCATATAGATTAGCTCCAATTACACAAATATCTAAATCCTTTATTTCCTGAGCAAATATGCCGCCTTCTAATCCAGCATGCACATCTTCCAAAGTAATATTTTTAGAAAACATAGTTTGATAGGTATCAACTAACAATTGACGTAAAGGAGAATCTTCTCTAAATGTAAAAAATGGTTTTTTGTCTTCTAAAAAATACTTCAAATGATGTTTTTTAGCCACTCTTTCAGCACGACTAACATAAAAATCTTCAAAACCTACAATACTACTTCTAATACTCAATTCAATTAGAACCTTTTCATTATCTTGAGTAATTACTCCTAAATTACTAGAAGTAAGTGGAAAGTTCACATCATTTCTTTTTAATACACCATCTTCTATTTTATTTAAAAAACCAATAATATCTAAGCTTTTTCTATTCTCAATTACCATTTCTCTTACTTTCATTCTTCTAAAATCTATTTTAATATTTTCATATTCTGCTTGATAAAATGTTTTAAAAAATTGTACTTCTGCACTAAAATCATGATTTGTGTTAAAGATACATTTAGCTGTACTTGGAATTACATTTTCTTTAGAACCTGCATTAATGGACACTATTTCGATATCATCTATATCTTTTAGTATATTAGCAAGTATTTTAATAGCATTCCCATGGTTAGCATCTATATCAACACCTGAGTGTCCTCCTAATAATCCACTAATTGTTAATTGATAAGTATTTTTAGTACTCGGCACTAATTCGTAAGGAGTACTCACTTTAATACTAGCCATACCTGCACACGATACTTCTATTTTATCTTCTTCTGTACCATCTAAACTAATTAATCTTCTTCCTTTTATCTTTTTATAATTTAGATTTTTAGCACCATTCATAGTTGTTTCCTCTTGTGTCGTAAAAATAGCTTCAATTGGTGGATGTTCTAAAGATTGATCACTCAATATAGCTAATATAATCGCAACGCCTACTCCATCATCTGCGCCCAAACTACTTCTTTTAGCTTTATAAAATCCACTTTCCTCATACCATTCTATTCCATTATTTTCAAAATCATATGGTTCATTACTTGTACAAACCATATCTGTATGTGCTTGTAAAATAATTGGCTTACATTTAAAGGGAAGAGTTCCTTTCTTTTTAATAATTACATTAGAATAATCATCTACTTCATATTCTAAATTATGAAGTTGCGCAAAATGTACTAAAAATCCTGCTATTTTATCTTCTTTTCCTGATGGTCTTGGTATATCTAAAATCTGTTCAAAATAATAACTCGCACTATTCTTTTTTGTCATACTATCACCTATTATTTATCATATCATTTTTTCTAAAAAAAATCACGGAAATCTAATAGACAAAAAAAAGACAAATAAGAATCCTTATTTATCTAAATAACCTTTTGTAATTCTGAAGTTGAAGGAAAATATCCCTCTAATAAGGAAGGGTCAGTTGCTAATATCCTTGTAATAAATGTGGAAAAACGTGTTAATTCCTCTTCATCAATCTTATTATTTCTAATAAAATTTTTAGGAACAAATTTTCTAGCACAAATAGGAATTGATTTATGTCCATTAACATCAATAGTTTCCCCAACTTTCCATGGAATATTCTCTACATATGGTTCTGTTAAAAAGGAATTATTTTCCATACTAAATAATTGAAATTGTCTTTTATGAACAAGTTCGTAATATGTAAATGGGCTTTTATCTTGAACTGGTTCCCATGTTTCAAAAGGAAGTGATCCTTCTCTAACAAATTGAAAAGTATGATCATCAGAAAATATTCCATAAATTTCATCTATATTGTATAATTTTCTATTCAAAAATCTTTTTAAAGTAAATTTTCTTTTTCTTGTTCCCAATAGTCTTAAATTAATACTAGCTATTAAGCAATTTTTATTCATAAAGAGGCCTTCTTTCTAAGTTATTATCACCATTCTTTAGTGTTATATGGTACCATAAAAGACTCCCATAAGTCAATGAAAAAGGAAAATAAAATCATTTATTTTCCTTACTTAGGAATTGTTCCAATTTGATGTTGAATAGAAGTACTAACTGTACTTAAAATGTCTTGTTTGTATTTCTCATATTCTTCTAATTTTTTTCTTGCTAATTCTTTTCGTTCTTTTTCTGAAAGAACTCTTTTCCCGTTAATATAACATCCATTTAAATCTCCTGATAAAAGAATTGCTTTAAAATTAACTTGTAATTCTTTTTCATCAAGAGAGCCCTTTTCTAAATAAATACTTATTCTTGTATTAGATAAATTACAACCTATACCAATTACTGGACCATTACCAGAAATAGATACAATATCTTTTAAATTAATAATAATATTTCCCAAATTTACATTAGCTAAATTTGTATAGTAGAAAATAGTTCGTTTTTTACGCATTAAACTTTTAGGAATTTTTAAACCGGAATTTGATAAATCGCTACCTCTAACTTCTTCTATATCAGCTACATCAATGGCTGACAAATCTACAAAAGAAAAAGCACAATTAACAATTCTAATACCTACTGTTTCTTTTGAAATCTTTGCCACCTTCATTTCAAAGGACTTATTAAAGTCTACTTTAATATTAGTTTTGCTATAATCTACTCTTTTATTACCCTTACCATAAGCGGTAATAAAATCCCTCCAACAATCTTCGTCAAAAACTTTTTGACCTAAGTTTGAATTAACTCCATCCGCAAGTAATGTCCAAGATACATCTTCAAAAGAAATTTCACTTAAATCTATTTTCTGTAAAAATGGTCCAGACCATACTGGCAATTTTACTATTTTTCTAGGCTCTTTTTTATAGACAACTGTATCAAATAACAACAATTCTAATAGATTTTTATCTAATTGTATTCGTGTATCAACTGGTACGCTTTTTAATTCTTTTTCTACTAATACCCTTAGCTCTTCTATCCCTTTTTTATTTAATCTCATAAATTCCTCCGACCGGTATATTATAGCATATTTTTTTACAATTGCAATTTTATCTCTTTTGTATAAAAACAACCTTTTTTGAAATACTAAAAATGGTGATGTATATGCAAAATAAGAAAAGAATAGAAACAATTAAAGAGACAATGGGTAATAGTTCTGATATTGTAGAAAGAGTTGTAAACGAGAAATTATCCTACCTTTATTTAGAAAGTGTTAGTAGTGATGACAAGATTAGTAATTTTCTTTTAAAAAGTATTGTTCACTGTAAAAACTTCGAAGCAATATTAAAAGAATTAAAAAATAATATTTATAACAGTCATATCGAAGTAATTAAAGATTTTAACGATGTCTATTACTATCTTGCCTCTGGCTATACTTGTTTATTCATAGATAATGAAACAAATTATATTGTAATTGAAACTAAAGCGAGTTTAGATAGAAGTATTGCTGAATCTACTTCTGAACCATTAATTAGAGGACCTAAAGATAGTTTTACAGAAAATAATGCTTCTAATTTAGGTCTTATTAGAAAACGTATAAAAGACCCAAAATTACGTATTGACGAATTAAAGATAGGAAAAAGAACTAATAGTAAAGTATCTGTTATTTATATAGAGGACATTGCTTTAAAGAAAAATGTAGATACTATCAAAGAATCTTTAAATAGTATTGATATTGATGCTGTCTTAGATACTGGATATATCAGAGATTATCTGGAAACAAAGCAGAAATCATTATTTCCCAAAATGATTAGCACAGAACGTCCAGATTTATGTTGCCAAGGAATATTAAACGGTAAAATTGTAGTAATGGTAGAAAATAGTCCTTATGTCTTAATTATGCCAGCTATTTTAACTGATTTCTTTAAGAATCCTGAAGACTACTATTTAAAATTTACTAGTAGTACTTTTAGTAGAGTAATGAAATCTATTGCCTTTTTAATAACTATTTTAACACCTGCTTTATATATTGCATTAATGACCTTTAATCAAGAAATGATACCAGATCAATTAATTATTTCACTTGCTACGCAGAGAAGTCAAGTACCCTTTCCAACTTTTATGGAAGTTATTATTTTTGTTATTATTTTTGAAATTTTAAGAGAAGCTGATATTAAATCTCCTAGTGCGAGTGGCGCCAGTATGAGTATTGTTGGTGCTTTAATACTAGGAGACGCTGCAGTTTCAGCTAGTATTGTTTCTCCTTTTGTAATTATAGTAGTAGCTATCACTTCTATCTGCGAATTAGTATTCACAGATATGGACTTTATTAATGCTATTAGGCATTGGAGACTATTATTCATCTTCTCAACTATTTTTACAGGAATTATCGGTATTGTAGTAGCGGGACTTATTCTAATAATCAAATTAGCTAGTTTAGAGCCTTTAAATACTCCTTATTTAATACCATTTAGTCCATTTAATAAATCTGGACTAAAAGATAATATAATTCTATTTCCAACCAATAAAAGATTTAGAAGACCAAATTATCTTACCAAAAATACGAAAAGAGGGAAAGCATGAGAAAATTATTAATACTATTTTTGATATTTTTCCTTACTGGATGTTGGAATTATCAAGAACTTAATGAATATGCCATTGTAACAGGTATGGCAGTAGACTTTAAAAATGATAAATATGAAGTATCCTTTCTAATAGCGAATGGAAATAAAAGTGAACAAGAACAAGCAAAAACAAGCTTATTATCTGGGCAAGGTGAAACTATTTATAATGCTATTAAAGATATTAGTTTAGCTAGTCCTAAAGAATTATACATTAGCCATTTATCTGTTGTTATCATATCAGAAGAGGTTGCTAGAAATGGCATTTCTAATTTGTTAGATTATCTTTTACGGGAACCCCAAGCACATCAAAATTTTTATTTGCTAGTCTCTAAAGACACAAAAGCTTCTAATATATTATCTATTTTATCACCATTATCTGATTATCCATCACAAAATATTGCATCTAATATTTCTAACACTTCTAAATTACAAGGAAAAATTAGTGATGCAAGTTTTAATTTATTTATTGAAAAATATTTAAGTACTGGATTTGAACCCATTATGAATAGTATTACGATTGTTGGGGATGTTAAAGAAGGTCAATCTGCTGATAGTCAAGATAAAACAAAGCAAGATGCTTATACTAAATTAGACAGTCTTGCTATATTTAAAAAGGATAAATTCGTAACATGGGCTACACAAGAAGAAAGTATCGGAATCGATTTAATTTTAGGAGAGATAAAAAATGTTTATTTTAACGTTCCTTGTGAAGATAGTTTTGCTGTTACTGTTTCTAATGATTACGAAGTAAAATACAAAGTAGATAAGGATAAAATAAAAGTAATAGCTAAGGCAGAAGGAACATTGCGAGAAGTAGATTGTAAAATTAATTTAGAAAAAGAAACAGATATTCATAAATTAGAAAAGTCTGCTGAACAAGAAATGAAAAAATACATTGTAGAAGCAATTTATTTGGCCAAACAAAATAGAACAGATATCTTCGGGTTTGGTTCACTATACTATAAAAAGTACCCAAATCAATATAATAAAATAAAAGACTGGAATAATTTCTTTGTAACACTTCCAATTGAAATAGAAACAGAATTCAAATATACAAGAAAAGGGGCTTTAGAACAAAGCTTAGAAAGAGAGGAACAATGAATAAGCAATTATCTTATACTACTATTGGATATTTTCTAAGTAGAACCTTCTTTATTGGAATAACTTTTTCTATTTTAATAAAAGAAGCAAAACAAGATGCATGGATATCTGTACTACTTTCTTTTATTATTGGCTTTATTCCAATTTTACTAATTCAATATATTGCATCTTACAAACCTGAAAAAACACTAAAAGAAAAGTATGAGGATTTATTTCCCAAAATCAATAAAATTCTTATCTGTTTTACTATTATAGGAATATTTCTTCTTACCACTTTATCGTTTTGGAATCTATGCAATTTAATTACTAGTCAATTTTTAAACAAGACACCTAAAATTATAGTAGGAATAACCTTTATTATCCCCATTATTTTATTACTAAGTAAAGAAGAAAAGGTTATCCCTAGAGTATCCACTATTCTTTTCTATTTAAGCTTTTTTCTATTCCTCTTAAGCCTATTAGGGCTTATCTTTCAATTTAAATTTGATAATTTTACTCCTTCTATGGTCTATTTTCCAATAAAACCAATTTATACATATATTGGTTTTCAAATATTTCCCATATTTCTACTATTATTCTTTCCAAATTCTGAAATTCAAAAAAGTATAAAAAAAGGATATATTCTATCCTCTTTTATTCTATTGATTAATGTATTATTACTAATTGGTGTCTTAGGTGTAGAACTTGCTACTATCTATCAATATCCTGAATTTCATATCTTTAAAAGAGCTTATCAAGGAGTTTTAACATATAGACTTGAAAATGCTCTAGCAACACAATGGATATTTGATATCTTTATCTATTGTGTAGTTAGTTTAAAAGGATGCAATCAATTTCTAAAATTAGAAAATGGAATAAAAATATCAATTATACCTATTTTTATGCTATTTACTTCCGCTTATCTATTTAAAGATAATACTATTGCAAATACACTAATTGATAACTACTTATGTTATTTAGTACCCCTTTTCTTCTTCATCATTACTATTCTATTGGTACTTAAAATTTTTCATAAAAAAAGGAGTAAAACCCCTATTTTAAAAACTGATAGCCAACAAACGCTAAAACAATAAGACCAACTATAACTAGTATAATAATTAAAACTTTCAATAAACCATTATGCTTTTTAATATCTTCGCCTAAACTTAGTAAATCTTCAAAATCACTATCTGTAAATCCTAAACTAGAAGTATAAAATGATTTATCTAAGTTTTCTAAATTAGAACTTGTCTCATTATTTTGATTATCGTCATAGTCTGACTCAGCTTTTGCTTCTTCTATAATCTTTTTTATAGATCCAGAATCACCAACCATAGTATCAGATTTTAAATCGTCTAGTAAGCCCAAATCATCATCATTCTTTACTGTTCTACTATGTATTGTTACAGTATCCACTAATTCTTTCAATACTTCTTGTTCCTCTGGTGTTGCTTTTTGGTTTAATTTTTTTATAACATCATAATTCACATTTTTTAATTTGCGATACTTATCATCTGTTTCTTTTCTTGTTTCTTTTGCTTTCACCAAAACATCTCTAATATCGTATGTTCTATCTTCTTCCTTATCAGTGGCAAGTTCTTCATAATCCTCTTCTTCACTAGAAATTATTTGATGATACTGTTTTTGCTTTTGATAACCTTCTCGACTTTGAATCATTTCTTTTACTCGAGTAATATCTATTTCATTAGTCTTATCAATTTCTATTACACCTTCTATATTGGTATAATTATCTATATTTTCTATATTTTTATATAAATTTTTATTTCGAGTACTTCTATCACTGTGGTTATGATAACGTTCCATTCTACTTGCCATAGACTATCACCTATTATTCATTATATCATAAAAAGCTATTTTTTAAATATTTTGGTTGCATTTTTCGGTACTTTTCTTTATAATTTTTATTGGAGGTATAATTATGAAAGTGAAAGTAAATCCAGATGTTTGTATTGGATGTGGAGCTTGTCAAGCAATTGCACCAGATGTATTTGAAATTAACGATGAAGGAATTGCTCAAGAAATTTCTGAAGAAGTGAAAGAAAATTTAGTAGAAGATGCTACTGATGCTAAAGAAGGATGTCCAGTAAACGCTATCTATGATCCTGAAGAAGTAGAAGAAGAGCAAGCTGCATAAAAAAGAGTGTTTTCACTCTTTTTTTTGCAGATATCATTAACGTAGCTTTGCTGTTTCTTCCTCTACTGTCTGGTCCAAGTTAGCCTGTGGATTCCAATTAGATGGAAATGGAATATCGAATTTATTAGGAACGCTTTTATAAATATCCGTATGTCCATCTTGATATTCTCTAGTTCTAGTTGGAAACCTTCTTTCATAATTTTTTTTATTATAGTCAAGTGTTTCTACTAATTTAGAAGACAATTCTTCACCTGTATATCCATTACATTTTGCATAAACTTCTTTAATAGCTCTAAATAAATCTGCTCCGCTTATTTGTTTATTACACATAGGTACTATATGATTCCCTATTTCTGTAACTACATCATAATAATCTTGCACTGTTGCACGTTCAATATCCTCTAAACAAGGATATTGTATCTTTAACTCAGCGACATAGCTTGGATTTAAAATACAAAGTTCTTCTATAATCATGTCGATAATTCTCTTAAGATTTCTAATTGTTATCTGCTCTCTTCTACTTTTTGATACTATTTTAATTTCTCCATCTACAATACTTAATGTACTAAAAAAATCTTGCTTTTCTTCCTTTTCAGGTTCTAGTAAATCAAGTGCTCTATTTATTTTAGCATAAAAAATATCTAAACTTTGACAATCAAAATACTCTTCTCCAGTTAAATAACTAGATATAACAAAACGATTGGCAGCTAATCTTTCTTCTACTGTCAGAAGCGCATAAAGATAGGAATCATTATTTAAATTATTATCCCATGTGGCATCTGCTAAATAATATCCATCTATTTTATACTTTGGATCCTTAATATATACTTGTGTCCTAGCATGATATCCTTTTTCCATCGGTTTTGGTATTTCTAATTGTTCTTTACCTGCGTCACTTTTATCATAAGAAACATCTACCGCTGTACTTATACTACAGGCTGGAATTCCTACTCTCGTACATAAATCTACTAACATTGTAGAAAATCCAACACATACCATATATTCATTTTGTAGTATTTGATATAAATCTCTAGAGGCTCCTTTATCTTCCTCATTTTCATTGTATTCTTTATATTGTTTTACAATATTATATACATATAAATATTTTTCAAGAGGACTTAATCCTTCTGCGCCTTTAACCATATTCTCTAATATTTCTTCTGAACTTATGTAAAGAGGAAGGGGTACATTTTCTTTATCTGTTAAAACAACTACTTTTTGATTTTCTATAGAATGTGTTTTTAAATACTGATTAAACTTTCTCTTGTCTTCTACTTCAATCGTAATCGTTCCAGGATGATTAGTTGCTAATACTTTATTCAAAAGTTCTTCATCTTCAAATCGAACAACTACCTCACAATTGAATGGTAAAAGATGAAAATACTCTAATTCTTCTTCTTGCGTAATTTTAACATATTTTGCTTCTAATAATCGTTTATAACTTTTTCCATCAATTAAACTTCTTCTCCAATTATAATCAATAAAAGGCTCATAAATATCTTTTAACTCATCTACTACTGAGCCAGTTGCTAGGGTTTCAATAGAACTATCTCTTAGTTTCTCATAAACAGGTATCGTTAAACAGTATTCATATCCAAAATCCACTTTTTTTAATATTTTAGACTCTTTAATACTATCTAATAAACTATCATCAATAAGGGAAGGAGAAAGAATCTCTAATGTTTCAGATTGATTTCTTAAAATAATTTTTTTTAAAAATTCTCTTCCTTCTTCTAAATGAGATTTATACCAGTCTTCATTAATATAAAGATAATTTTCAATAGAAGTTTCTACTACAAAAGGGTGTTCATAATCAGTTTCTTCAAGCAAAAAATCCCCTATTTTTCGTTCTCTATTAAAATAAATAGCACTAACGGACAAACTTGAAAATACTTCATCTATATTTTCTGAAGTTACTACTGTATAGCCTTCTTTCTCAAATTGTTTTGTCGAATTCATACACTCACCGATTTTATTATATCATATTCAATCTGTAATAAATAAAATTTTCACAAAAAAAGTATTGCTAAACAATACCTTTTATTTACCTTGAACTTCACTATATAGTTTTTTTACTTCTTTAATACTTAGTGCTCTAAATTCACCAGATTTTAATCCATTGGTACTTAAAAAACTAAACTTTTCTCTTTTTAATTTTAATACATCATAACCAATAGCTTCAAACATTTTCTTAACCTGATGATTTCTTCCTTCATAAATAACTAATTCTACTAATGAGTGATTTGTCTTTTTATCAAACTTTTTTATTCTAGCCTTTGCTCTACTAGTTTTCTTTCCATCAATTACTATACCATTACATAGTTTCTCAATATCCTGTTTCATTACAAGACCTTCTATTTTTGCAATATAAGTTTTCTCTACATGATTTCTAGGGTGAATTAAAAGATTTGTTAATTCTCCATCATTGGTAAGTAATAAAACGCCTGTAGTATCATAATCTAAGCGACCTACGGGATAAACTCTTTTGTCATTAGGAACTAAATCCATAACCGTTTTTCTATCTTTTTCATCCTTTACAGTAGTAACTACCCCACGAGGTTTATTTAAAAGATAATAAACTTTCTCTTCTTTATTATTTAATGGTTTTCCGTTTACTGTAATAGAATCATTATAATCAACTTTAGTTCCAAGTTCTGTAATTACTTTTCCATTTACTTTTACTTTTCCGTCGACAATTAATTCTTCAGCTTTTCTTCTAGAACAATAACCAGATTGAGCTATTACTTTTTGTAATCTTTCCATCTTCTCACTCTTTTCTTACGAAGAAAAGAATACTATTTACAAATATATTCATTCTTCTCTAATGTTTTCTTTAAATCTTCTCGACTAGCATTAAGTCCATATTTTTCTTTATCTTCATCGCTTAAACTTGCTGCTGTAATTTCAATTGTTAATGTTACTTTATTTTTCGTATTTGAAACTTGTGCATTAATTCCCTCTACTTCATTGTACTCTTTTGCTGAACTTTCAGCTGCACTCTTATATTCCCCTATAGCAGTTTCATTGTTAAACTCGCCAAGTAAGGTTCCTGTTGACTTCATAGTTGCTTTTTTTACATCTTTTCCTGAAAATGTAAATACGTATTTAGATTCTAATTTTAATTCTCCTGACTCTGATGTTGCTGTACATACAAGTCTATCATCTTTACAACCAGTAAGTAGCAACATACAAAAAATCAATAATATACTTATTTTTTTCATATAATCCTCCTGACTCATTATAACAAACATCTACTAAATTTTCAACTAAAGAGAAAGTAGCAAACTATAATACTAGCTGTAATTCCAACTACATCTGCAAGTAAACTTACCTTTAATGCATATCTAGTATTCTTAATACCAATACTACCATAATAGAGCGCTATTACATATAACGTTGTATCTGTACATCCTTGAATGGTAGAACCTAGTAAACTATAAAAATTATCTACCCCATACTTTGTATAAATCGTATTTAGAAGAGCTAATGTGGCATTACCGCTAATAGGTCTCATAATAGCTAGAGAAATAATTTCAATAGGAACTTTAAGTGAACTAATTAAAAGATTAATAATAAATTCTAGAATTCCACTATCTACTAAAATATTAACACTTACTATCATAGCAAGTAAGTTGGGAAATATTGTATAGGCCATTTTAAAACTCTCTTTACTACCCTCTAAAAATACATCATATAAATCTACTTTCTTTCTAATACCATAAACAACAATCACTAACACCATTAATGGAAGTATATAATTACTCATGATACCTCCTTGCAAATAAATAATCAAAAATTAATCCTGCTATAGTAGCTAAAGAAGTTGCTATTAAAGTAGAAACTACTGTTTTAGTAGGATCATTACTTCCATATAAAATACGAAGCGCTATAATAGTAGTAGGAACAATTGTTACTCCACTAGTATTAATAGTAGTAAAAGTAATCATACTACGACTTGCTTTCTTTTTATCTTTATTAATTTCTTGTAAACTGCTCATTGCCTTTAACCCAAAAGGAGTTGCAGCATTTCCCAAGCCAAATAAATTTGCGATAATATTACTAGCTATATAACTTAAAGAAATATGATTATTAGGTATTTCTGGGAAAAAAGGACCTAATACCTTTGTTAGCTTTTTAGCTAACTTTTCAAGTAATCCACTAGCAGTTGCAATAGAGGCTATTCCAAGCCATAAAGCAATTACAGGAAATATTTGTAATAAAAGTTCTAAACTAGTAGTAGTGCTTTTTAAAATAGTTTCATTAATCTTAATTGCATTTCCTGTTAAAAGTGCAAAGATTACACCAACAATAATAAAGTATCCCCATATTTTATTTACCATAATCCCTTAAACCATCCTAATAAGCTTTTATGATATTCTTTTATTTTCTGAGAATAAATTATTTCCCGATATACTTCTTCATCATCTAAATATACTTTTGCATACCCAACACTACCTTCTTTTGGCTCTTTTGATAACTCAAACTTAATCATAATATTTTCATTTTCAGCTACAGGATAAGAAAAACTTTTTGCTATAGATAAATTATAATTTCCATAATATAAGTCATCATAAATTGATAAATTTCCTTTCTTTAAAATTGGCACACTTTGATAATTAGAAAAACCTTCATTAAAAAGATTAACATGATCTAAAAAATCATTTCCATCATTTAGTGTAACAATTACTAGATTTAAATTATCTTTACTTGCCGTAGATACTAAAGTTCTTTTTGCTTTTTTAGTAAACCCAGTCTTCCCACCTGTTGTATATTCATATTGAAATAATAATTTATGTTTATTAATCCAGTAATACGAGTTCTTATTTGTTTTTACTGTATGCGTTTTGGTACTAACTATTTTTTGATATTCTTCTAATTGCATAGCATAACTTGTAAGAATAGCCATATCATAAGCACTAGAATAATTTCCTGCTTCTTCATCTAAACCATTTGGATTATGAAATATCGTTTCTATCATTCCAATTTCTTTTGCTTTCTCGTTCATCATATTAACAAACTGATTTCCCCCTACATACTCAGCAATAGCATAAGATGCATCATTTCCACTTCTAAGCATTAGTCCATACACTAAATCTCTTAATGATATTTCTTCACCTTTCTGTATATAAATACCTGAGCCATAGCTCCTATCTATTTCATTTCCTACAGTTACTATATCATCTAATTTTCCTGATTCTATAGCAAGTACTGCTGTCATAATTTTAGAAATACTAGCCACACTTCTAGTTTCATGAATGTTTTTTGCGTATAATATACGTTTAGAATCCATATCCATCATAATAGCATTATGAGCACTTGTCTCTACTGCCACTACTTGGTAAGGTATCATTAAAAGTATCAATAATCCTAACAACCATTTCTTCATACAATCACCAATACACTATATGAAAAAAAGGACTAGTTTAGTCCTTTTTAGTATTGATAAGTATCTTCTTCTACTTTTTCTGGTATGTATGATGCAAGCATTTTACGAGCCACTTCTAATTCTTCCTGTGCACGCTTATCAATCGGAATTATTTCCTCGTAAATATTTCCCATTCTATCAATGCAAATATACCAATCTTGATTTACTACTCCATAAACAATTTCATTATCAAAAGAAATAGGCTCTACATATTCATAATTTCTTCCTGACAATGCCTCTTTTACAGAATGTACACGATTAATCATATCCATTAATTTAAGTGTATCATTCCCTACATACGCCTTTTCACGTGCTGGGAAATAACTAGGAACCTTAGATTTATCAAAATCAATAGGCATATATGGATCTCCAGTTGACGAAAGAACAATACCACTTGTTTGAATATCTGAATAAAATGCTCTAAGTCCTTTTTTATTATTTGAAATACCTAAATTTATTTCGGGCAATTGATCTGTAGCATAAGCACGAGCAACTACGACATTTTGAATCGGACAGGTACTATCTTTACTCATTTCAATCATAGTGGAAGAAATTTTTTTACAAGCTTCTATAATTTCTTTATCATTATATAAATCACTATTGCAACTATGCCTCAATTCATTCAAAAAAACAGTATTTCCATTTCTAAAACCAGATACTCTAGAAATGTATTCTCCAGTATGCGCATCTTCAAAGCGAATATGGAATCCATTTTTATCTTCTAAACAAAAATTAAATAGTGTTTCTCCAACTCCACCGATTCTCATACAGGCCCCTGTTCTTTCGCCATGAGTTATATTAGATGGATGCGTAAAATTTCCTACTACTACTCTTAGTTGTTTTTTTTCTGTTTCCCCAACAGATACTACTTCTGTAAAAGTTGGAATCGTAACTTCCATTTTATTATAATTTTTTAAAGTCCACTCCACAGCTTCTTTTAATCGCTCATCACCAGATGTTTTTACTGTAGCAAAATTGGGACCTGGATTTGCTTTTACTAATCTCGCATCTTCTGCTCCTAAAAATTGATTATATACGCTAGAGACACCTGATAAAACACCAGCATTTATTAGAATATTAGTAATACTAAGCATTACATTATTGGTATCCTTCCCCTGACTTTCTAATTTTCTTTTCTCATTTTCATACACTTGATGATAATACGAAATAAAACCTGATATGTTTGTTAAATCACTAGATATCTGAACATTAGGAGAATCCAATAACGTTTTCAGACAGGGTGGCAACACATGCAATTTATATTTTTCCATAGTATTTACTAACGACTCATAAATGATAGTAGCTTTTGGATCATCAGATAAAACATTTTTCTCTAAACTATCTATACGCAAAGTAGTTAAAATTTGATACATATTTAATTCTGTTGATGGTACATAATAATTTCTTTTTACTTTCCCAGCTCCGTCAAACTGCTTTTCATAGTATTCAATAGTACCTTCTATATACTCTTTAACTATTTTTCTAATAATAGGAATAGCATATCTGACATTTTTTTTGATAGTTGGTAAGTCATTGGCAAATTCAAAGTTTTGTTTTAAATAATATGCAACAACATCAATTGCTAAAAGAGAATCCATACCATTTTTAATAAGTTCCGTGATTACTAATTTTACAATAGCCTCATCTTTTCCTTCTTCCTTATTTACTGGAATCCCTATATTTAAATTCATAAAATAAAACATTAATTGTTTCTCAAAGTCTTTTTGATCTATTTGATATGGTAAGTTTAACTCCTGAATCATATTATAAGATTTACGATATTCTTCTCTCTTTGTAGCTATATAATAATCCGTAATAGTATGAAGCATTGCAGTTGCTTTTTCTTTCTCTCTTGGATTAGTACTCATCATCTCCAATATTATTTGATTCAAAAAAGCATTTGCGTCATTCTTACAACTATTTACTTTATCCGGATATGTCTTTTCAAATCTTTTGTAGAATTTTTCATCCATTACAGATAATAATTCTTTTAAATCTGCTTCATAATCATTATTTCCATCTTCTATAGAATGTTTAATATGTGCAAAAATAGAAATAATATCTGTTTTTTCTCTACTGAATGCATATTGCTTTAATGAATCATAAATTGTTTCTAAACTAGCCATAGTAAAAGAGGCATCAGGAAAGAGTTTTAGTAATTTATCAAATTTACTATCCTCTAAACCTATTATTTTAGCTAATGTTTCATTATCTATAAAACGAATAATAGTAGGTCCAAACCTTTGTTCTAATAAATCTAATCTTTCTATATTTAAATGATACTTTAAAGCATAGTACTCTTTTACACTATCATATAACTTATCAGTATATAAATCTTCTAATTCTTCATGATGATTAATATAATCAATTACAGTCTCTAACATTAAAGAATTAGAATGAAGGAAAAATTCTAAAATTCTTTCATTTTGAAAAATTAAAACTGGAAATCTTTTTAAAAGAGCATCCTGTAAGTATAAATCATCTTTAATCTCTAAAATTAACTTTTCACATTCTTCTGCTGTTAATATTTTGTTTTCTGTTTCCGTAAGAACACTAAAAAATCCAAATAGATTCATTAACATTCCTCTTATATTTCCAGACAAAATAAATTTTTCAAGATACTTTTCACTTGCGAAATCTGAATAATGAAAAGCTGCTTTATTTTGAAATGCTTCTTCCTCTATAATTTTTTCTAATTCTGTTCCCCTAATCTCAAAATCTATTGCTGTTGATAAATTTACACAATTGTTTCTAAGCGCTGCTCTAAAAACTTCAGGATATTTTAACAAAAATTCTCTCAACGATCTTTGCGTTACAAAATTTTGCTGATAATTTTCAGCTTTTTGATTCATCATAGTAATTATTTGAGGTATATATTCATCAATAAGTGGACTTCTAAATAAAAGAAGAAAATTAGCAGTTTCTAATAACGCATCCATAAATACCTTATTTTGTAATAAAATATCTTCATGTTGAATGGGCCTATCAAAAATAATATTTTGCTGTTTTACAATATCTGATATTGCTGAGATATTTTCTTCTATTTCTTCAGATGTTGCTTGATTAATATACCATTTTAAATCAGCTTGTATTACAATTTTTCTAAACTTCTTTTGTTCATTTTCATTTAACATAATATAAAATTCATCTATCGGAAAAAGTTTCTTAAATGGATGAGCTAAATCTGTTTTCGGATCAAATAGTTTTGATTTTAATATAGGAAATATTCTTTGTCTATCAGAATGAAAAAGCTGAAACAAGGTATAAACATTTAATTTTTCAAAATCTGTAGAAATTAAATTTTCGTCTACACTAAAAGGTAGACTATTATATTCATATGGATAATTATCAACAATTAGTTTCATCGTTTCTGAAGAAAGGGATAAATCTTGATAATATTGATTAATAGTAGAAAATAAATCATAACGGTTACTTTTTATTAATACATTCATAACAAAGTTAGTCAATGTTCCCCAAGGGCGATAATTCTTATCTTTTAATTTATTTTCAAAATATTTTTCTACTTCGTCTACCCTAACAGTATAGGAAAGTAAATCTTCTAATTCAGATAAATGTCCATTATCTATTTCTGCCAAACAAGCATAATAAAACACATCATCTGATAAATACTCCAAATCCTCAGCTTGAACAGTATCTTTAAAGAATTGGGCCGCTACAGGAGTCCAAAATTCATAACCAAGAGAAAGTTTCTCAAAAGCAATTTTTTTCAAATCTGTATCAGATTCAATTAAAACGCCTTCTTCATCGTTAAAAGAAAATATTCCTTCTTTTATTTTTTCTACTATTTTTCTTTTTTTACTTACAATATCAATTAAGAAATCCATATTATTCTCCTACTTTTCTGGTATTTTTTCTCCTATTAATTTTTGATTATAAGCATAGAAGAAACTATCTTCTGTACTATATTTATCGTTCTTCTCAAACCCACATTTCTCAAACATTTTTTGAGAAGCTATATTATACTTTGCTACATGTGCATAGACTGGTAAAGATAGCGCATCTGCCATCTCTTTAGATTTGCTTATTAAACTAACACCAATTCCTTTTTTCTTATAATCTTTTTTTATAGCTATTTGATTAACATAAAATCCAAATTCAGAATCAAATACTAAAGCATTGAATCCAATAGGAATGTCTTTATCAAATGCTATAATCATATAATCTGATGAGTATGTAAGTCCTCTAAAATTAAGAGTTTCTCCATTTATTCGTAGATTTTCTAAAACTATATGTTCTTCACAATAATTACATAAATCTATAAAATTTTCACCATCCGATTTTATTGCTTTATATTCCATAAACTAGTTTCCTTCTATTCTTTTTTGTTTTGATTTTTCAATCATAAACTCCTCTGCATATTTCACAAAATATGCTTTTTGTTGTCCATAAATATTTTCTCCGCGAAATTTTACTAAATCTCCCACTTGTAATTCTTTTTCTGACTGAATATCTACATCTAAAAATAAATATTCTCCATTCTCTGACACTATTTTTCCACAATGTCCATCAAAAGATGTTATTTTTCCTATTTCATAATCCATTTTGTACACTCCTATATTTTATTTCCATTATAACATTTTTTATCCAAAAAGAAAAAAATACACGTTAGTATATGTAAATACCGTGTATTTTCTGCATAGTTGATTCGTTCAAATCATCTATTTTCCACTCATCAGAAGTTTTTGTTAAATAGAATGTTACTGTATATTTTACTTTTTCTTCTGCTTTTTCCATTAGACCTAATTGATAATCATAATAAGCTTCATCAGTATAATTACCTTCTTCATCTTTTATTTCATCAGGAATAATGTCAGATGATAATATTTTACTATAATCTCTTACTTCTACTTCCACTTCTACAGTTGCTTTATCTCCATTAATTTTTTCTTCTTTAATTTCATAATCAATATCTTTATAATGCTTTTTCATTAATTCTTTATAACGAGATTTTTGTTCTACTGTATATTCGGTATCATGAAGTAAAGTATCTATATCGTTTAATACATTATCATCTAATTTCTGATAACCATCCATATATGCTTCTACCTTTTTTGTTGGTGTATTAGTCATATCTTTTCCAATAGAACAACCAGCTAATAAAAAGACACATAAGAATGCTATAAAACACTTTTTCATATTTCCCCTCCCTATTACTAGTTTGGGTTATATTTTTTTATTTTATACACCATGATTCTTATTTTTTGATTTTAAATAGTATTTTCTAATAAAATCAATTGGAATTACCAAAAAAGCACAGAAAATCATGAGTTCTAATTCATGGAAACTTAAACCAATAGTACGGAATACACTGCCACCAAAATAAATTAGTAATAACTGCACAATAACAATAAAACTAATAATTACAATGAATACTTTATTTTGCTTAATATTAGCAAGTAGATTTAAACGGTTAGTTCTTGCATTAAAACTATTAAAAATGTCAATAAATATAAATAGACCAAAGAAGGCTGAAAGAAGTGCAGCATCACTTTTATAGAATGATCTAATCCAAGATGACTTTAAGAAAGCGAAACACAAAAAGGATGATAATAATCCAGTCCATAGTATTTGACTATACATATATTTATTCATAATAGGTTCATTTTTCTTTTTAGGACGTTCTTTCATATATTCTACTAATGGTGGTTCAAAGGCAAAAGCAAGGCCTGCTAAAGTATCCATAACCATATTTATCCATAACATCTGAATAACCGTTACTGGTGTATCTATGCCAACAAAAGGTCCTATAATACTAAGGCTTAAAGCACATAAATTAATTGTTAACTGTAAAATAATAAATTTACGAATACTTTTAAATATAGTTCTACCATAAAGAATTGCTTTACTAATAGATAAAAAATTATTATCTAAAATAACAATATCACTTGCTTCTTTTGCCACTTCTGTACCACTTCCCATACTGAAACCTACATCCGCTCTTTTTAAAGCAGGAGCATCGTTTACTCCATCGCCTGTCATCCCTACTACTAAATCTAATTCTTGGCATACTCTAATTAGTCTACTCTTGTCATGTGGAAGCATACGAGCAACTACTTTTAATTTAGGAATTACTTTCTTTAATTCTTCATCACTTAATCGATTTAATTCATCACTTGTTAAAATAACAGAATCAGATTCTAATAGATTTAATTCTTTTGCTATAGAGCAAGCTGTATCTTTATTATCTCCTGTAAGCATTACAGTATTAATATGTGCCGATTTAACTAATTCAATTCCTTCTACTACATTTGGTCTTATATCATCCTTAATAAGTAATAGACCAACTAAATTTAAATTATTGAAAGGTACAGCTTCTTTTTGTGTACTAGTAGCAAGTAATAAAATACGAATACCTTCTTTTGCTTTTAAATTAATATACGAAGTAACTTTATCCTTATTTAAATATTCTTTTTTACCAAATTCATTATAATAGTATTTACAAAAAGGTAATATTTTCTCTGGAGCACCTTTAATTAAATGAATTCTTTCATTATCATAAATAGTTGTAATAGCATATTTATTTTGACTAGTAAATGGTATTACTTTTTCTTTTGTATAAGAAATATTACTTTTTTTAACAAATTTTAAAATAGCTTTATCAGTAATATTTCCGCCTATAATAGAATCTCCATCATACGAACTAGCATTATTTACAGTACAAGATATTTTTACTAGTTTAGATAATTTCGTTTGAATTAATTCTTGGTAAGAATATTCTTTTAAATTTCCATCAACATATTTTATTACCTCTAATTCACCTTTTGTAAGAGTTCCTGTTTTATCTGTAAATAATATATTTAAACTTCCAGCAGTTTCAATACCAACTAGTTTTCTTACTAATACATTATCTTTTAGCATTTTCTTCATATTAGAAGAAAGTACAAGTGTTACCATCATAGGAAGGCCCTCTGGTACACAAACAATGATAATAGTAACTGCTAAAGTAAGGGCATATAAAATATTAGAAAACGTAAAACCATTTAAGAAGATATAAGACAGAAAGATAATAAACGCGCTTACATATCCTATTTTACTAATTAGATTAGCAAGACCAGCAAGTCGTAATTTTAAAGGACTTGTTGGTTGTTCCATCTTAAGTTCTTCAGCCATTTTCCCATAAAACGTATTACTACCTACCTTTTCTACTTCCATCAATGCTTCTCCAGATACTACTACACTTCCTCTTAAAACAGAACTAGATATATTTTTTCTAGATTCTTTACTTTCACCATTTAAACTAGATTCATCTACACCTATTACACCTTCTACAATTTTACCATCAGCAGGTACCTTATCTCCACTTTCTAAGCAAACAATATCACTTACTACTACTTCTCCCACGGATATCTCCACTTTTTTATTATTTCTTCTTACTCGACATTTAATACGTGATGATTCTTCCATTAATTTAGCAAATGCTTTATCACTGCCATACTCTGAAATACTAGAAATGAAAGATGCCATAAAGATTGCTAAAAGAATACCAAGTGTTTCGTACCAATCAAAATTCTTCATTAAAAAAATTGTTTTGATAGCAAGTGCTATTAAAAGAATTCTAATAATAGGGTCCCCTAGTGATTGTAATACCAAATGAAAGAAACTATTTTTTTTATAATTTCCTAGTTCATTAGTACCATATTGTTCTCTACTTTTTTCTACTTCTTCCTCTGTTAATCCAATTTCCTTCTTCATAGTATACCCTCCTACAAGAATATATTCTGAAGTAGTAAAATTGTTTTATTTTTTTATACTACAAAAAAGGACAACCTAAGTTGTCCTAGTTATAAAACATATCTTTTCTTTTAGAATAATACTTAATAATAGCGTAAAGAATTAGTAAGATAACTATACAAGTCACACTAATAAAAAGTAATCCGATTGGTCCAAGAAACATCATTAATATTGAAAATATAGCATTCAGTGGTCCTATATTTAATAGCGAAACTGTTCCTATATTAAGCAATAATAAAATTCCTTTAATAAAGTAAATAAAAATCAAAACTATTTCTATAATTGTAAAAGCCATTAGTAATTGATAACCTAATTTTGTTCTCTTTGCCAATAAATAACAATAAATACTTTCTAACAAAACAGCTATTACTACAGAAATTCCATATACTGGAATTGAAATAATCTGAAGAACAATAGATAAAATTAATATAAAAATATAAAATGCGTGAAATCGCATTGGCAAGTAATCATTAGAAAGAATACTTTGTGGTTCTTCATTTATCATCTCTTTTAAACTATCATTAACAGCTTGTTTCTGTCCACCACATCTAACGCAATAGTTTTTACCTTTAGGAAGACGAGCACCACATTTTTCACAATTCATAAACTACTCCTCTTTATATTAAAAATGAAAAGTAAAAGAATACTATATTAATTCTTATTTATTAAATCAGCATCTTTTAAAACATTATAGATACAAGAATAACTTCTTTTTCCATAAAACTTACAAAATTTTCTAATACTAACATTAGATCTTCTATATAAATCAATAATATATTTTTTCTCTTTTTCAGAAATTGTATTAACTGGCTTCCTATTCTTATTGCCGTGTTCTAATCTAATTTCGTTATTTAAGATTTCTTTTTTTAATTTTAATATATATTTTGGATGATAACCTGTAATAGTGGCTATTTCTTGGTAAGACAAAAAACTGTTCCCAGCTAATTTTTTATTTATTAAATCTACTGCTTCTGCCTTTCTATTCATTATTATCACCAACTATCTTATATTTTATCAAAATATGTTATTTTTCTCTCCATTACGTCTGCTTCTATAGCATCTCGTAACAATTTTCTTACTTGTGCGGGATTCTCAATATTCTTAAGCCATACTTTAGTACCTACTCTATCAGAAGTACCATGAGTATCAATCACTACTGAAATCGTACCTATCTTTAACATTCTTTGATATAAGCTCTCAGTTGTATCTGGATCTTTTAACATATATAATTCTACAGAATTAGTTCTTTTATGAAAAAATCCTGTGGTTACTATTAATTCATCCTTTGTAATTTGATAAGTCGTAAAATTCATATGGATAGAGGTTAAAAATCTCTGCCATAGTCCAGATGGTTTACCTTCCCACAAAATTTCAAAATCTACATTTTTTAATTTTTCATCTGTCATGATTAACCTCCATTATCACCTACATTATAGCATAATTTTTAACGGAATAAACCCCTTTTTTTAAAAATCAAAATCAATTGGCTTATTTTTTTCCAAATCCTCTTCTTTATCTACTATTTTGTATTCATTATTAATAGCCTCAGCTACTTGAAACCAACCATTAACTAACATTTCTAGTTCTTTTCTCATTGATGGTTCTATAATCGCTTCTTTTATACCCTGAAGTTCTAATAAAAGTAAATAAATCAGAACATATTTAGGAACTTTCTGTTTAAATCTAGCAAATAGTATCTCATCTGCCTTTTCTTTTGCATTACTCATAATTCTTTCATATTCTTGCTTTGTACTTTCATCAACACGTAATGTGTAAAAAAATTTTTGGTAGGCAGACTCTATAATAGGATTTACAATATCTTTAGAATTTCCCTTTTTTAATGCCCAATTCATAATCTCAAAGTTAACAGCCATTACTATCAATTGATTTTCTACTAAATCATAAATAGCGCCTGCTCTATCTAAAATGGGCTCTATTTCTGAATTTCTAATACGAACAGATTCATAAACAACAGATGTCATCATTTTAGAGTTCATTTCTTTTTTACTTGTAAACCAACCCATATTATCACCAAATTTATTATAGCAAAAAAAAGAAATGACATCAATTATCATTTCTATTATATTCTATTTATTCTTTATTTTAGACACATAAGAGTCAACTTTTTGATGCCAAGTTTGATCTGCTGCATATTTTGGATTAATCTCCTTTGCTGTTTTTAATCCTTTAGAAAAGTAATTCTTATCTAGTCCATCTATAAATGAAGTTATTCCTTTATCTAATGTTGGATATGCACTATAAGATCCACAACCTTTTCCTTTTTGACCTCCTACATTATTACATGATTTAACAATACTACTACATTTCCATGCACATCCTGTCTCTTGCAACATAATTGCAGTTGCAAGATAAGGGTCAACTCCTTTCTCAAGAGAATAAGAAGCAATCAAATATCCTTTACCACTTAAATCATCATTTAAAGAACGATCTAATTTAGCACTTAATTGTTCTAATGTCATATTATCATAAACAATTTTCTCAGCTTCCTTTTGTTCTTCTATTATCTCTGTATAGGCAATTAAATCCTCATCATCTATATGTAGTACTTGTCCAAACTCTAGCACTCCTGAAAAATCTGATTCTCCTTGAGATTTAGCTGCTAAAGAGTTTCTAATCATAATCCCCCCTCCAACGATACAATCTATTACTGCTAAAACAACTAGTAATATCGTTTTCTGGCTTGCTTTCACTATAATCCACCTCATTCTATTCCGTTTTTTTGGAAAGCAAAATTATCGTACCATATTCGTTTTAGCAATGTCAAATTTACTTTACACTTATTTACACATCTGCCGTCTTTAAATTACAAAAAAGTAATATTATCAAAAAATAACAAAAAAAGAGAATATTATTCTCTATCTTTCTATAATCACTTCTTCTAAACTTTTTCTAGGCCTTGCATGTGGATCCTGATTCTTGTAACCAATGGCTACTGTTGAAATAACTCTTAAATTAGTATCTAATAAAGTTTTTAATTCTTCTTCTATCAAACTAGTATTTCCTATCCAAAGGCTTCCTAAATTCATATCGGTTGCCCGTAATAATAAATTTTCAATTGCCCCACCAATAGATAAAATATCATATAAATAATTCTCTGCATTATATTCTGTCAAATAAACAATTAATAATACTGGTGCTTCTTTTATAATGCCTGACGTATGAGGAGCAGTAGAGCCTTCTATATTGATTGTTTTTTGATATAATGTATCCGCTATTTTATCCTTTAATTCCCCTCTTACTATTTGAAACTTCCAAGGCTGTCTATTATGTCCTGAAGGGGCTTTTGTTGCACACCTAATAAGTTCTAATAAAATGTCATCTGATATATCTTTATCTTCGTATTTACGAATACTTCTTCTAGATTCTATCGCACTTACTAATTCCATATTATTTCTCCTTTAAAAACTTATAAATCGTATCACTATTTAAATAAAAATAATTATTATTTTTTAATACATATTTATTACCTTCTATTTTATCTATAAAAGATAATTCTGTTTCTAATAATTTATCATAACTTGGTAAATAAGAAGCTGCTTTTACAATTCGCAATACTTCCCTACTATCCATGCTCTTATTACCATCAACAAATAACATTAATCTTTTATTTGTTACTACTACACATACTTCTTTTTCTTTTCCATCTTCTAATATTGTTGCAGTCTCATCAGTTATCTCTATATACTCATTTTGTTCTAGTTCAATTGGATACATAATTATCACCTCTAAATTGATTATAACAAAAAAAAGAGGATTATTCATCCTCTTTAATACGTTTGTGCAAGATGTCTTTATACCCATTTACGCCTGGTTGATCATAATAATTAATCTTTAAGAGATAACTTCCTAACATTGCACTCATTTCAAAGAAGAAGATTAGGTATCCTAAATTCTCTTCTGAGATTGTATCCATTGTAATAATGGATGTTGGAACATGACCTTCAAAGTGTGCTTGTGCAACACTTTCCATCGCTAATTTATTTACTGTATCTAATGTTTTCTGATATTTTTCTAAATAGATTTCTTCATCTGAATGAACAAAAATAGTAGTTGAGAATAGCATATCTATTCCATCTTGATAATACTGCCCTAAAGAATGAAGATCTCGTGTATTAATAGTAGATACAGGAAATATTCCTTTTCCTTCTTTTCCTTGCGATTCGCCAAATAATTGTTTTAACCATTCTGCAAATGCTGCAAGTTTTGGCTCATAGATATCAAAAGACTCTACTGTCTTATTCATAGTATAAAGTTCATGTCTTAACATTGTGTAATAGTAACAATCATCTAGATTTTCTTTCGCTTCTTCTGCGCCTTTAAATAAAGCTTTAAGCGAAAAATTTGATACTGCAATAGGAAGTAGTCCTACAGGGGTTAATACGGAGAATCTGCCACCAATATTATCTGGAACTACAAATCTTTGGAATCCTTTTTGATTAGCAAGTGGAAGTAATTCTCCACTATTCGCATCTGTTGTTACAAAAATACGTTTTGCACATTCTTCTTCACCATATTTATTTTCCATAAACTCTAAAATCATATCAAAAGCTATTGCTGGTTCTAATGTTGTACCACTTTTAGAAATTACATTTACCATAACTTCTTTATCCTGTAAATAATCAATTAAATCTGCCATATAGTCACTAGATAACTGATAACCTGCAAAAAGAACTTCTGTTTCTGGAGTTCCATAGTAAGGAGATAAGGCATCGATAACCGCCTTAGCCCCCATATAAGAACCTCCTATACCAATTACTAAAAATACATCACAATTGGCACGAATATAGCTAGCAGTAGACTCAATTGACTCTATACAAGACTTGTCAAGGTCATACCAACCACTCATCTTCTTATCTTTCAAAAATCTTTCTTTTGTTTCAGATAAATCATAGTCTTCTAATTTCTTATATTGATACTTTTTAAAATCAAATTCTATCATTTGACACCTCTTTTTCTAATATTTACATTAATATTATGTGTCTTTCCATCATTTACTAGTTCAATTTCTTTTACTACTTTTCCATCTACACGAATTTCATCATTATCTCTATTATTATTAACATTAATAATATAAGTAGTAGATTCGTATTGATAAGTAATTTTATAACCTTCCCATTTAGTTGGAATAGCTGGTAAAATATATAATTTATTTCCTACTTTATTAAACCCTAAAATATTTGTAATAGCAACACGATAGAACCATCCACTAGAACCAGTGTACCAAGTCCAACCACCATGACCTATAAACTGTGGATTACTATAAATATCAGCAGCAATAACATAAGGTTCTACCTGATACTCATCTACTTGCTTTTTATTCATGGAATGATGGATTGGATTAACCATTTGATAACTTCTATAAGCCCTATCATTTAAACCTAATTTAAGAAGTGCCATAACCCACCAAGATACAGAGTGCGTATATTGTCCACCATTTTCACGAATACCTACAGAGTAATCTTTAATATATCCTGGATTATTTTTAGGATTAGAGAATGCTGGTGTTAATAACTTAATAAAGCCATGTTCAGAATTTACTAAATTATCTTCTACAGAATTTAATATAGACTTTATTTGTGTCTCTAATGCTACATCCGTTAAAATTGACCAACTCTGTGAAATTAAATCAATCTTACATTCTTCATTTTCTTTACTACCTAGCTTATCGCCATTATCAAAATAAGCACGTAAGTAGTATTCCCCATCCCAAGCATTTTCTTGTAGAGATTTCTTTAATTTTTGATTAAATTCTTCATATTTAGAAATATCTTCATTTTTATAAGTAGAAGCAATTTCCATAAAACGATTTACTACTTCATAAGCAAAGAAACCTAACCATACGCTAGTACCTTTACCTTTAATACCAACATGGTTCATACCGTCGTTCCAATCTCCACCACCCATAAGTGGTATACCATTTTCGCCTATTTCTGTAAATAATTTATCCATTACAAGTACTAAATGATCATATAAAGTAACACTTTCTTCACTATAACTAAATGACATTCCACGTTCTTCTTCATCAGGATATAACTCATCACCTACAACGAATGGAACAGATTCTTCTAAAATAGCAGAGTCTCCTGTTATTCTTATGTATTCTAGTGTTGCATACACTAACCATAAATAATCATCTTTGTATCGAGATCTTAGTCCAAAATGATTTTCTACATGCCACCAATGAAGTACATCGCCTTCTTTAAATTGATGTTTCGCACATATTAATATCTGATTACGTGCAGCTTCACTATCCACAATACAAACATTCATAGAATCTTGTAATTGATCACGGAACCCAAATGCTCCACCTACTTGATAAAAACCAGATTTTGCCATGATACGTGATGCGAATGTTTGGTATAAATACCAGTTATTTACAACAAAATCAAATGACATATCTTCTGTTTTTACTTGAATAGTTCCAAGTTTCTTCTGCCACCACTGAATAGTTTCTTCTAACTTATTTTCTACATAAGAAAGTTTTTGATAGCTTTTTACTTTCTTTTGAATATTCTCTTTATTCTTTTCACATCCGAGTAAGAATGCGAATGTAATGGTATCTTTTTTACCTAGATTTTTCTCAACATGAATACTCTTAGAAATAACAGCATCTATATCCACTTTAGAAATACTTTCTGTACTACTCATATAAGCAATATTATCTTTAAAATCCATTGCATATTTATTTTGAATCGTTAAGAAATTATTTAATTCATAATAGTTACATACTAAATGTCTAACTGTTTTTTCTTCTGATACACCAAGTACTGGATTAATCCAGTAACGAATATCTAAATCTAAATCTCTAGAAGATACATTTTTAAGAGTGAAAAGAGCTACCTTAACGTTATCTTCTGGTGGTACAAAATAAGTAACATCTAATTTATAATCTTTATTTTTAAATTTAAATTTACTATAACCCATTCCATGAATACAATCATGCCAATTAATTAATTCATTATTAATACAGATTCCTTCGGATTTATCATCTACAATCGTATCATTTGTCCATGAAGTAAGTTTGTATTCACGACTGTTATCAGAATATGTGAATCCATTATCATTATTCGTAATAACAGTACCAAAATGACCATTTGTTAAAACATTAGACCAAGGCATTGGTGTATTTGGATTAGTAATATGATATTCCTTACCATCTTTGGTAAATCCACCATATTCATTTTCAAATACCAGCTCTTCTTCTTCATTTGTATTATCACTAACTAATGAATTTTGCTCTATGTAATCATTAATTTTATTTTCTTTTTGTAACCTATCAATTTGCTCTCTCAAGGAGTTATTATAAACTGTATTAAATGTTAATCTAGCAATACTTCTAAATAGATTTACTTGTTCCTCTGTCATTTTATTTCTATCTAACAAAATAACACGACCTGGAGTATTAGAAAAACTATTTACTGCATACATACGATATAATTCATCATTTACTACTTTAGAAATTGTTCTTGCATTTTTTTCATCTTGACTATTAATAATTACTAAATCTACAAAGATACATTTACTCTTATAGTATTCAAATGTCTTTAATAATTCTTGTACTAAGCTAACAGAACCAATATCATTAATCTCTACTAAGATAATTGGTCTATCGCCACTAACACCAAAACTCCATAACGTATCTTGACCTAATTTATTATCGGTTAATAATTGTTTTCTAGTCTCATTAATATTAATACGACTTGTCTGATATAAGTAGTTAAGCATCATATTGTATAAGTGTACATCGGCACCTAATACTCCTAATTTTTTAGTAGCAGAATTTACCATCATAGTAGCAAGTTCAAATGCTTCTTCTATAGAATCTTCATCACAGTAAGTATTAACAATTGATAATACTTGTTCTTCTGATTTACCAAACCCATTAATCATATAAACAGTAGTTTCTGCTCCTGCTGGTATTTCTATACGATTACGAATACTACTAATTGGGTCTAAGTTTTCTCCTACATAGTTTGTTAATTTTGTATGAAGTCCACTTGGTTCATGATAATTTGTTCCACGTGCAATAAAATGACTTCTTTCTGTTTCGTAAGTATAACTATCTAATGGATGTTCTGTAAGTAATTTACTAACCATATAGTATTTATCTTTACTTCCACGAATTCTTCTATTTAATACTAAAGAATTTGTTTCTTCATGATAGCTTGATTTAATAAACATACTATTAAAAACTCTATGTCCAATATCAGCATCTCTTTCACATAATATTGGTTCTGTATAAGTAGTTAATTCTAATCTCTTCGCTTTAGAAGATACATTCTTTAATGTAATCTTTCTGATTTCAGCATTATGACTCTTTGTAACAATTACTTCTGTATTCGTTACAATATCATTATCTACACGCATATATTTAATACGGTCTAGTGAAAATACAACATTATATCTATCTGGTTTTACATTTGTTGGAGCATAAGTATTACTCCATACTTTATTGTTTTCTAAATCTCTAATATATAAGAAATTTCCATATTCTTGTTCTGTAATCTTACGATATCTATTTAATTGAATTGTCTTATATCTACTAAATCCTGAACCTCTATCATTTAAAAGTACACAGTATCTAGAATTAGATAATACAGATACCTCTGGTCTAAGAGAAATATAAGAGTATTCTCGGATATCGTTTTCAAAGGATTCTTTCTCATAATCATATTCTTTGTATTTAACAATTTTTAAGTCAATCATTGGTTCAATCTGAACTTTCTCTTTGTTTAATACATCAAAGGATTGTACACGAATATCATCATAGAAATAATTTTGAATAGTATTATCACATAAGAAGTTAGCAAGAGAACATAAAATCATTCCTTGATGGTGTGCGAAATAGGAAAAAATTGGTGTTCTATCTTCATAATCATAAGATTCAAAAAAACCATAATCTCCATACATTTTTAATTTTTTAAATTTCTGTAAATTACTATAAACATCTTTTGGAAATTTAGTGATTGCTAAAGCAGAACTATATGGAGAAAGTACTATTCTTTCTTCAGCATTATCTCTAAATTTTAAATACGGAGTTCCGAATGCTTTATATTTATAATTCTGAGAATCATCTAATAAGTTATAAGCTGTCTCACTAATTCCCCATGGCATATCACTATCAATGCTATGCATATACTCTTTTTGACAATAATGAGCGAAATAATAGCTTTCATCCATTAAAGTATTAGAATAATCTTTCATCCAAATAAGTGGCATATAGTATTCAAAAGAAGTACCTGACCAAGAAAGTAATCCTTTTCTTCCTTGATAAGTAGTTAATGTTTTATCTAATAAGAACCAGTGTTGCTTCTTGATATCCCCTTTTGCAATAGCTACAAAACTTGTAAGTCTTGCTTCACTAGCAAACTTATTGTAGTTAAAGGGAACTAACTGTTCATTATAAGCATCATATCCACAGCTAAATACCATTTCTTCTTTGTTAAATAAGTATTTAAAGTTTGTTTGTCTAATTAAATTTTCAATACGATTCTTTAAATTTTTACTTCCATGTTTTTTAACAAATGATTTGGTTACCATTAAGGATGCTACAAAATTTCCACTATCTACTGTTGAGATTGTTGGTGGATACATTCTTTCTAATGTTTTAATATTATACCAGTTGTATAAATGTCCATGCCATTTCTCTAATTGCTCAACAGTTTCAATTACTTTCTCAATACGATATAAAGCATCTTCGTAGGTTGTAAATTTTAATTCAGCAGCACTAATAAGTGCCATTAATGAAAATCCAATATTTGTTGGAGACGTTTTAATATCTTCTTTTGTCTCCCTATTTAATTGATAATTATCAATAATTAAGTAATTATTTTCCTCTTTTAAGAAACGGTCATAAAATTTCCAAGTATCGTATGCCAAAGCTTGAATATTTTCTGTTTCTTTTTTAGATAATTTATTATTTCCTTTATTAATATCTTTACTGATTAAATAGAAAACAGTATTACTAACAAAGAATACTAAGCTTATTCCTAAAGCAATAGGGAAATATTTTCTTTGAATAAAATATACTAGTACTAATAGTAATAAGGATACTAAATAATTTACTTTAAAGTTATTTAAATAAGACATAAAGGTATTTTTTGTTTTCTTAACTGCCTCATCTGCTGTTACCCATGCAAGTAAATGTTTATGACTTATATTTAAACGATAAATAGCTCTTATAAACGCATCTAAATATAATTTAGCATTATAAGGAAGAGCACTAAATGTCGATAATGTTCTAATAAATACAGCTTCAAATCCATAAGCAATATTTTTATAATGTTTTATTTTTAAAGTTCTTTCTTTTTGTATCTTTAACTTATCTTTAATATAGAAAATAATAGGTAATAATAAGACGAATGTTACAAATATAATCCACCAAACAGGATGACTAACTCCTATTAATAAAGAGGCAAATAGAATAATTAGTAAAAATACATCTACTAATCCTCTTCTAAGATTATCAAAAATTTTAAAACGCTCAATTAAGTTTAATGGAGCTTTTCTAGAGGTAATCCAAGAAGCTACTTGCATATCACCTCTAGCCCATCTATGTCTTCTTGAAGCATCTGCTAAAAAGGTAGATGGAAAGTCATCAATTACTTCTACATCAGATACAAAACCACAACGAATATAGTTTCCTTCTAAGAGGTCATGACTTAATATTTGATTTTTAGGGAATAGTCCGCTTAATGTTTCATCAAATACTGATAAATCATAAATGCCTTTTCCCCAGAAGCTTCCCTCTTTAAATACATCTTGATAGAAGTTAGCAATTACCTTACTATAAACATCATAACCACCAATACCAGCATAAATTTGGGTAAAGAATGATTGGTTAGTAGATTCTACATCTACACTAACCTTCGGTTGCATAATTCCATAACCTTTAATAATTTTAGTATGGTTTTCATTAAATATTGGCTTATTAAGTGGATGTGCCATAGCACCTACTAATTGGAATGCTGAACCTAATACTAATTGTGTATCTTGGTCTAAAGTAATCACATATTTAATCTTTTTATTAAATCCTTCAAAGTTATGACCTGTATAATATTTGTGTTGATCTTCTTCTGATAATTTACCAAGTAATAATTTATTGAAGTGCTCTAAAGCACCACGTTTTCTCTCGTATCCTAACCATTCTTCTTCAGAATCATTATAAACTCTTTTTCGATATGCAAAATAGAAAATTTCTTTTCCATACTTTTTATTTAATTTTTCAGCGCGTTTTAAACCAGCTTCTAAAATTTCATCATCAAAAGGTTCAATCTGCTTATCACTAGAAGAACAATCTCCAAGTAATGTGAAATATAGATTGTCACTTTTATTTGCTAAATAATAAGATTCTAACGAATCAAACATTGTTTCTACTTTTTCTGTATTCTTTAAAATAGTAACAATAACTGTCATGGTAGCTGAACTCTTTGGTATTCCATCACTAAAATCTAACTTTGGAATTGGTTCTGGTCCATATACTTTTAAATATAATCTGCTAGCTATTTGAATTACAGCTTCGCTTATTGGAATAAGTAATAATAAGAATCCTAATATTCTAAATGATATAAAATACTTAGATAAGAAAAATGCTATAACAGCAGTAAATAATACTACTAACAATACATAAACTCTAGCACGTAGTTCTAAAGGTTCCTTTTTCTGTAAGTATTCACCAATATGCTTATTCTCTTTTGTAGCAAGCGCTATGATACTTTTTGCATACTCATATTCTGTTAGATGCTTCTTTTTAGCATTTTTAATAACATAGCCACGATACATCTGCTTTGTTTCTATTGTCATCTGTCCATAGTAAGAATCCATAAGAAGAACATATTCGGTTTTACTAACCTTACGATATAACTCTTCTATTTTCATTCTATTAATTTTAACAATACTATTAAATATATTAGCTACTAACATATTTTCACTAGCTGATTCTTTATATACTTCTTCAATAAGATTATTTAGTTTTACGCATTTTCTATCTAATATCTCATTTAACTGTTTAAATACATCATTAGAAATCTGCCCTAGTTCTTTTAAACCAGCATTTAATCTTTCTACATAAACTGGCCTACTAATAATATCTTCTGATAAAGTAATATAATCTTGTAAGTTTACTTCATGATATTTATTAACATCACTTTCAATTGTCTCTATGAGTGCTTTTACTTCAAAAGAATCTTGTAATTTTTTCTCTTCTCTCTTACATAATTCTACTAATTCATCAATTAAAATTAAGTAAGCAACAATTCCCATAGAATTAATTTCTTGATATGTAAATTTATAATCAAAATTATCTTGATAACGGTTTAATTCTTTAATTAAAATAGATACATCAATCTTATACTTATTTCTTTTTAATATTTTACGCATTACATCATATAAATTTAGATTATCGTCAAAAGCAGCCTTATATGCTTTTCTATCATTTAAAAAGTTTCTAGCATTCTTTTTTTGTTCTACTATTAAATAATAATTATCTATAATCCACTCATTGGTTGTTCCAATGTAACAATGATTCTTCGTAAGTTGCGTCAAATATGCATAATAGGAAGATAATGTTTTCATGTTTTTATTATAGTTCTTTCTGTATTTTTTCATAGCATTCCTCCATCTATTTTCTCTAATCCCATTATATCAGAAATAAAACAAAAAAAGAATAGTTCTAATTAGCGTTTGAGCTTTTTAATAAACAAAAAAAGATAGTAAACTATCTTTCTTGTTTTTCAACAAATATCGCTTTTGTTCCCTCATCTTTTTCAAATTGATTACTACTAATTCTAATAAAAGCACTACCAATATCTGAATTTAGAAAAGGAATTATATCTCTATCATAATTGCAAACAGTATTAAGGGCGAATATATGATGATTATCTGGATTGTCCATATATTCTTCATCCTCATTACCAGCAGTAAATCTCCAACCACTGTCTGGATTGCCTACAGTAGGAGCTTCTCTATACATATATCCAACCTTAAATCCTTCTTTTGTTATTCTATCAGATACAATACAGCCTTCTCCATTTGGTTCATTCCACTCTATTAATTTTTCTACTTCGATTTTAATAAAATCCTTATTTTCCATTACTGATCCTCCATGTCTATTTATCCTTTTTGACTAGCCCCATGCCATATATAAGAAACTGGATTTTCTTCTTTAACAGATGGAGTTCTATCTACAAAACCTTCAAATAATTCTTCTCTACTTTCTAGTAGATCTCTCTCTGTTAAAGAAAGCGTTTCTAATACCATCTTTCTATCCTCATTTGAAATATCTGATGACAAAATAGAAATAGCTTGGTACAAATTATAATCTTTCATTACCTCCAATACTCTTTGATGCTTATCTATTATATATTCCTTATGTCTTTCTAAAATATTTTGTTGTAATACTCTTTCTATTCCCAATTCGCTATACATTTTATATAGTTCATTTCGTATATCTCTAGATGCATAATTCTCTCCAGCTAAAAAGATACTCGATACAATAGCATCTTCGATAGAAGCTCCTTTTCTCATTTTATCTTTAATGTAACGATCATTTAATTTTTCTCGTAAAAAGAAATGATATAGCAAAATATCGCCTAAAGCAAAACTATGAGGAAAATACGTTCTTTGATCTTCTTTGATATACTCTTTTATAGCTTCTTCTACTGTATATCCTTTATATCTAATTGAATAATAAATCACATTATAATTATATTGATTTTGGATGCAATATTGAAATAATGTTACATCTCCTACCATTAATATTTCTTTTTTATAAGTAGATAAAATAAATTCTATATCCTCTTCTTGATACTCTTTATCAGAATCTAATTTTTGTAATAAAAAGTATTTTGGAATACCTGTTAAGACAGATATTTTATAAGCACTATAAAAACCACCTCTAAAAGGATACTTTTTAGAAATATTACTTCGAATTGCTTTCACTGCCTCTTCTGCTGTCATTCCACTACTTAATCTACGATAAAGAGCTTCTTTGGATATCTCTTCTAAATTAGATATTTCTTCCACTGTATATTCTCTATCCTGATAAGGATATTTTTTCGCCACTCTATTATTTGTTTTAGTTTTTGTCTTAAATACGATATTTGATTTTTTCTTTCCCTCTTCTATTGCATCATAAAGACTGAAGCCTTGCTTTAAATATTTATAAAGAGTAGAGGGTGCAAGTTCCACTATTCCAGCAATTGTTTTTACTGATAGCAGTTTTCCTTCGTATTCGTATAATTTTCCTGTAGCCATATTAAAACCTCTATTTATTTGTATTTTGATAATAATTACGTTCTGAAATTTGAATGGAAATATTTTCTAATTCTTCTATTTCCTCGTCATCCAATATTCTATCAATATAGTATAAAATTTCTGTTAATTGCAAACAATTTTGATAAGGTATTTCATATCTTTCCAAAATACTTACTTCTTCATCAGATAGCCAAATTCCATGACCTCTATCTTTTAAAAATCTTTTCTCAAAATCTATTTCTTCCATGTTTTACTCCGTATAAAGTGTTATTTCATGATTTTTATGAAGTTCTAATATCTTAGTCCATATATCATCTTCTACATATCTATTTTTCTTTGGATGCACTAAGTAACGAATAGAAAATTCCATATGACTATCCACTACTTTCATGTAAACAATTGGATCTAGTTTATTGTAATAAATACGATAATCTAAACTAATTTCTTCCATTTCATTTTGCATTTTCTTAGGAATTCTTTTGACAACTTCATTTTGATTAATTATCTCTAATAATTTCTTTTTTGTCTCTTTTACATCCATATCTAAAGTAGTTTTAACAGTAATCTCATTCCATATATATTTAAAATTCTTATCTTCATTCTTGATAGGGGTTGTGAGCGCTAAAGAATTGGGCATCGTAATAGCAATACCAGTACTCTGTGAACCGCTATCATTACTATTTACTTCTAAGATTTCAAAGTTAAGAGAACTAATATTAATAACATCCCCCTTAATACCATTTACTTCAATTCTATCTTCTATGACGAATGGTTTCTTTACCTTAATATAAATCCCTGCAAAAAAATTGAATATTAATTCTCTAAGCGCTAATGTTAATGCGGCTGACACAAAACTAATAATAGTTATAATATTATCTAGATATTTATCCCATAATATGAAAATGACAATTACATTAATACTAGTTAAAATAATATTAGATAATTGATAATAACGAAATGCTTTCTTTTGCTCAAATATCATTAAAATATTTTTCAAGCATATTTTAATAATTTTAAATAGTAAAAAAGAAACTAACGTTAATAAAAATGTTAAAAATAGTTCATTATCTAACCCTATTTTGGATTCTACCCATAAACTAAAATTTTCTAAATACTTCATAAAATCACCTCAACTGCAATTAAAACATAATAACACATTTTATGATATACGTCAAAAAGTTATGCACATATATGTACATAACTTATTTTTTCTTTTCTTCATTCCCTTTTAAATACTCTTCTAATACATTTTGTAATATCTCAATTTGAAAGTCTGTTTTTTTATCATTTACAAGAATACCAAATCCATCTAAACAATCTTGAACACCTTGAGCAGCAGCACATAGACTACTTGCTTGCTCATCTAATAAATCTGTTGCGCCTGTATCGCCATGAATAATAAGCCATTTTCCTTCTATGCAGTCCGTAATATATTCTGTTGCTGGATAAGTACTACCTGTTCTTTCTACATAATCTGTTTTAACTTTTAATAATATTTTATCCACTAATTCTATTGTACGTAAAGAATACTGAGTATTATTAAAAATTGTTCCAGTATAAACTGTTGTTTGTCGATTTTTTCCTATCTCAGCTTTCTCATCAATACAAGTTAAATAAGCTGTACGATAACCATATGAAATATCTTTAGCCTCTTTATAACTCTTTAACACTGACATAATTTCTTCTGGTGTTGGCGTCTTTTTAGAGTTTATAAAACGAATTAAATTCATCATACATTCTTCATCAACATCTAATTGATAAATTATTCTTTCTGTATAATAATAAAATGTATATCCATTTTCTACAAAAGTACCAATCTCTTTAGCCCAATTAGGATCTGTAATTTGAATTTCTTCATCAACTTGTTTTTTGGCTTTAGATACTGTTTCATAAGTTAATAATTCACCATCTAAAATTACTGGAACATCAAGCGACTGCTCTATAAAAGTTCGAAGTTCTTCCTTTAATAAGATAATTCTAGCAGATATCTGTTTTTCTACATTCATAGTATTTTGATTCATTTCTTCTAATTCTTTACAATCACGAAGCAATGTTTCCAACTCTGATGGTATAGTACTTTCTACGTATTCAGAAGTATCAATTTTTAATGTCTCTACATTTTTAGTACACCCAGACAAACCAATAACAAGAAGTGCAGAAAGCGCAAAGTTACCAACAAACACCATTTTCTTTGGAAGTCTTTTTCCTATCTTACTCATATTATCCCATCCTATTAGCTTCATTATATCATAGATTATAATAAAAAAAGACAATTATTTATTGTCTTTACACTTTTCTAATTCATAAGCAGCTGATATTAACCCTAATTTTCCATATTCATAAGTAAGTCCACCTTGTTGATAAGCAATATATGGTTCACGAATTGGACCATCACAAGATAACTCTATAGAAGAACCTTGTGTAAAAGTACCTGCTGCCATAATCACTTTATCACTATATCCTGGCATATCCCATGGTTCTGGAACTGCAAATGCATCTATTGGAGAACCTTTTTGAATTCCTTGACAATATTTGATTAATTTTTCAGGATTATGGAAACAAATATTTTGAACAATATCAGCTCTCGTTTCATTCCATTTAGGCTCTACTTCATACCCTAATTTTTCTAATACTCTGCTAGTTAAAACAGCTGTCTTTAAACTACTAGCTACTACACTAGGAGCAAAAAATAACCCCTGTGCGATAGATTTATTAATCCCAAGTGTTGGGCCTACTTCTCTTCCTTCCCCTGGTAACGTTAATCTTTCGGCAGCTAATTCTACTAATTCTTTTTTACCTGCTATATAAGCACCATTTGGAGAGATTCCACCACCTAAATTTTTAATTAGTGACCCTACTATTACATCGGCACCTACCATTGTTGGCTCTTTTTCAGATACGAACTCACAATAACAGTTATCTATCATAATTATTACGTTTTTATCAACTGTTCTAATATCTTTAATAATCTTCTCTACCTTGTCGATCGTTAGACTTTTACGACTAGAATAGCCTTTAGAACGTTGAATCTCTATCAACTTTACAGTATGTGTTTTAAGATACTGTAAAATGGTATCAGTATCAAAATCATTGTCTTTTAATTCTATTTGATCATACTCTACTCCAAACGATTTTAAAGAACTTGCATTTTCTTTAATACCAATTACTTCATGTAAGGTATCATAAGGAGTACCTGTAATACTAAGCATTAAATCCCCTGGTCGAAGATAAGCAAATAGTGCCACTGTTAAAGCATGACTTCCAGAAATAAATTGACTTCTAACCAAAGCATCTTCTGCCCCTAAAACATCGGCAAAAACTTTTTCTAAAGTATCTCTTCCTAAATCATCATAACCATATCCAGTAGTTGTTCCAAAATGAACATCAGAGAAATTATATTTTTGAAATGCTTCTAATACTTTTTTAGAATTTTTAAATTCTAATTCCTCTATCTTTTGAAATTCAGTTTGTACTTCCTTTTCACTTTCTTCTACTAATCTTCTTATTTCTTCATAACTCATAGAATCCCTCCATCTACTCGTATTACCTCATTATTAATATAGCTTGCTTGTGGACTCGCTAAAAAGACAATTACATTCGCTATTTCTTCAGGTTCTGCAAATCTATGAACCATTATTTTATCGCATTCTTCTTTTATATAGTCTTTATCTAATTCTTTATTCATCTCTGTATTTACCCATCCTGGTGCAATAGCATTTACTCTAATCTTAGGAGAATACTCTACTGCTAAATTATGTGTTAAAGAAATTAATCCAGCCTTTGAAGCATCATAATCTAAACTATATGGATAATAAGTATCTAATCCATTCGTAGAACTAATATTAATAATAGAACTTCCATCAGGCATTACTTTACTACATTCTCTAGAACAAAGAAATGCTCCTACTAAATTTACTTTTAATGTCTTTACAAAATCATCTACTGTTTTATCATCTACTAAGGTATCAATAGCAATTCCTGCATTATTCACTAAAACATCTATTTTCCCATAAATGGATACTACTTTTTCAATCATACTTTTTACTTCTTGCTCATTTGAAATATCTGCTTTTATTGCCATAGATGAAATACCATATGTTTCTTCCAGTCTATTCTTTAAATCTAAAGCTTCTTTCTCGCTACTATTATAATTAATAATAACTGTATCTTTTTCTTTTGCAAAAAGGGTAGCTGTTGCAGCCCCGATTCCACGACTAGCGCCTGTTATTAATACAATTCTATTCATATGTCACCTCAGTTTTTTCATATTTCATTATAGCAATTCCTTTACATAAAGTCTATCTTTAATCCAGCATTTATGATATATTAGTATTATAGAAAGTAGAGGGTTTTATGTTTAATTTTTTTAAAAAAGTTAAAACTATAGATTTTCCTGATGATTTTAAAGAATTTCCACCTTATACAGGAAAAATTAAAAAGGGTCCAATTCGTGTAGACAAACCTGAATATTCTAGAATTTCCTACTATGTTACAGGAAATATTGATGAATATAAAAGTCGCTTAAGTCAATATGGTTATACAAGACATTCTGATGTAAGATTTGATAGCCAATTTCAAAATAATTATATTATTATTGAAAAAGATTTTTTATCATATAAAATTGCTTTTCATAAAAAGAAGTAGTAAAAACTACTTTTTTTCTTTTTTAGAATGAAATTCATAATATTCATGAACCAAGCTTTTATAACCACTTTCTTTCAGTGTTTGATAGGAAACTTTCCAATTATTACTTTTATGATAATTACCTGTCATAATATATCGTAAATTATTTTGAAAATAACGATCTATTTCTTCTAATCCAGTTACACTATTAATAACTGGGAAGTACCAAATACTCCAGTTCAATTCTTTCCCTTTTCTGTCACAAAAAAATTTATAATTAAAAATCTTATTCATAGATTTCATTGCTTTTTCAAGAGAAATATTTTTAGTCAATGCCCACTTTCTCAATGCTCTTGATTTACGCTTTATTTTTTTCTTCATTTTTCTAATAGCATGATTTGATAAATCGATTTTTTTATTTTTATAAGAAAAGCCTAAAAATTCTATTTTTTCATTTGGTAAATAATATTTTTCTTTTAAAGGATTTATTTCTAAGCCATTTTCCTTAAAATACTGGTGAATTATTAAAATTTGATTATCTAATTCTTCTTTTGTATCAGCAAATAAAATAATATCATCTGCATATCTAGCATAACTTTCATCTTTCATTAAAAAATCTAATGGGGATAAATAAATATTAGATAAAAAACAAGAAATAGGAGTTCCTGCCATAGCCCCCTTTTTCTCCTCTATTATATTTCCTTTGTAGATTACTCTTTTATCCATTAATAATTTTTCAAAAAAGGAGTAGCATTTATCATCCACTTTGCTTTTTAATAAAACTAATAATTTATCAATGGGGATACTGTTAAAATAATTATGAATATCTACTTTATAACCATATCCTTGAAAAGAAGATGCTATTTTAAAAAATGCTTGTTTTGGCCCTATTTTTTTTCTAAAAGAATAACAATTATCACATAACAATGAATCATACTTTTGTAATAAAAAATGAATCATTTTCAAAATTTTATTTTCTTCTTCATTAAACTGATAAATAACTCTTTTTTTAGAAGAGTTATTTTTATTAATCATTACTTTTCTTGGAATAGAAAATTGATACTCATTAGCTACTATTTTTTGTGCAATTAAAGCATACTGCTTTTCTTCTATAAATTTTTTTAAATCTTGATATTCTTTTGTATTAGAAATATTTTCTTTAGAACTTAAAAAAAGAAGCCAATTATTGTGCTCTATCAAACCGTCTAAAACAGACATATTATCACCACCATGGAAGAGAAAAAATTGAATAATCAATTTATTGATTAATGACAAGATTATATATATCAAAGCCACTTGCAAAGCATTATACATGATATACTGAATCCACTACAAGTGTGTTTCCACATCTCTTCCAAAATCATTATAACAATTTAAACAATTAAAGTCTATCACTAACAAAAAAAGATAGGAAGTTCCTAACTTTTTCTTTGACTTCTAATAATGGAATGATTAAGAGAATACTCTTTAGCACTTTCCTTAATTACTTCAAAACCATTTTTTTCTTGTTCTTTTGCTAGTTCATATATTTTAGCTTCATATTGATTATAAGTTATTGGTATAGGACCAAACATTCCCCTTGGAACTTGTATTCCTTCATAATGAATGCAACCACACATTGCTATAAAAAATTCCTTATTTTCTTGTATTGCTTTTCGAATTATCATACTAGTTGCTTCACAAGGCATAATACCTACTATCAAATCATATGATTCAACCAGCATTTCTTTTTTAAATTCTTCTTTATGGAGTTTAATATTACCTAAGCTAGAAACAACTAGTCTAGGATCATAAGTAGTAATAGTCCCACTACCATTATTCGCTTGTTGCAATAAATCCATATGTCTAGAGAAAGATGGGTAAAAACCTCCACCAATTTCTAATACATGAGAATCCCAACCATATAGATTTCCTATTAATTTGGCAAGTTGTAAATAACAGTTTTCTTCTGGATTTAACAATCCTAATACATCATATATTTGTTTTAATATATCTGGAGAGCTTTCTATAGGCATTGGTAATAAAAAGTTCTCTAATAAAAAATCTATTGCATTTTCAGAATAAAAATCTTGATATTTATTTAAATAATTTATAAATTTCCTATAATAAGAGATTTGTTCTTGCCTACTCATTTTTATCATATGTTTTCCCCCTTTTTTACGAGTTGTATTCTAACACACAAAAATATAGTTGTCAAAACTACAATAGTGCTTATTAATATTTGAAATTATCTAAAAAATTTAATAAAATGTTATATATAGAAAAGGAGTAAATATGGAAAAATTAAAGACTAATAAAAAAAGGGCTATTTTAATCAGCTTAATAATTATTATCTTAATGGTGGGAACATTTACAACAGTTGCTTTTATAAATCATCCTAGCAAAAAAGAAGAAATGCCAATTCAAGATGATAAAAATAACACAAATGATAAGTTAGAAGAAATAAATCAAGAGGATAAAAAGGAAAATGAGGAAGATATACCAGAAGAAGAAATCAAAGATGATAACACAAATGTCACCAATTCTAATGGAAAGCCTTCAAATAACAATACAAATACAAACAAACCAACTAACAGCAATTCCTCTAATAAGCCTAGCAATAATACAAGTAATAATAGTAACAATAACAAACCGACAACTGAAAGCTCTAGTACTAATCAAAAACCTACTGAGAAACCTAGCGATAAACCAACAACACCTACTGAAACTGACAAAAATAATGAAACAAGAAAGAAGATTGAAAAAACTTATGGAATAAAAATATTATATGGAAATGAAATAGGTGATTATAAGCCAAATAGAATAACTCCAGTCAAATTAACAGATTCAGGTGATATTGAGAATTATTTAAATCGATTAAATACAGAATTAGCAAAATATCCCAAAAATTTCTTTAACGATTTTAACAAAAAAGGGATGCCACTTACTATATATTTAATAAAAAGTGCAAACGGAGCATTTTCTGGTTTTACTGACTATCAATTTATGAATGATATCAAGTTAACATTAGCAACAGATTTCAACTTTGAATACACATTACACCATGAAATTATGCACTATATAGATTGCTATTTAAATATTGTAATGTATCCTGCTACACCTTATGAAGAATATGAAAAACTAAACCCTACTGGATTTAAATATGGAAATGCAACTTTATCACAAATATATAATATGGGAACAAATACTAAAGGAGCCTACTTTATATCACAATATGGTTCAACAAATGTGGCAGAAGATAGGGCAGAAGTATTTAAATATATGATGGCTAGAGCTTATAAGCCTACTGGCTGCTTTGATGAAAACGAAATTATTAGAAAAAAAGCAGAATTAATTAGTAAACAAATTAAAACTTACTTTCCTTCTGTAACAGGTTCAGCTCATTGGGATAGATTTATCAAATAATTTCTTATATTAATAAAAAGACGCTTAAGCGTCTTTTGGTCTCATTACAGGAAATTTTTTATACATAAATTCATCATCATAAATAGAATCATATAATTCTCCTAAAGGTGTAAATGGATCTTTTCCGCTATTTCTCCATGCCATTCTAGCAAATGCACTATAGGTAATAAATATATCAAATAATATAAATACTAGAACAATTCTATAGACGATTTTCCCTATTTTATAGGGAATCTTTTCTATTAAGAAAGAAATTCTAGGATAAATAAATTTCATTAAAATCGTTCCAAAAAATCCCCAGCCTAGCATAAATAGAATAGTAGTTCTACCTTGTATATTTAGAAAATAACTAGAATAATCCCAAAATTTAACACCAAAGAAAGTATCTGCAATAAAGCCTGTTAAATATTCTGTTACTCCACCAATAATACTAGCAAATAGAAATGTCTTTAATAAACTTCTTGAATCATTCTTCTTACCCAAAAAAAGAACAAATACTAATACCCCTACTCCATAAATCGGACTAAATGGTCCATAAATTAATCCTTGTCTATTCGTTATTTCTCCATATTTTATAAACCATAATATTTCTTCATAATAGGTACCAACTAAACACCCTATTAGAAAAAATATAAATATTTTAGAAAAGCAATATCCTTTTGCGAATATCTTTTTCTCCATACAACACACTTCCTAATATTAGTATAACAAAAAAAGAATATGCTGTCATATTCTTCCATACTCTTTTCTTCATCAACTAGCTTCATAATTTGATCAATTAATTCTTGATTTTTATTTTCTCACTATTCAGTATACTAAATTTCTCTCATAGCTATTTTTTCTATATAAAAAAGATATGTTTCCATATCTTTACACCATTTCATTTAATTTTGGACTACATTTTTGAGTTGTTTCGTCAATCTTTTGTTGTTCTGCTCTCTCTAAACAATACCAACCTCTCGCAAATGCGTAATCAAAGAATAATCTTTGCAAGTTAGATGTTTCATCAAAAATAGGCTTAATAACATCATATAATGTTCTATTGCTTGCTTCATTTAAAGCATATGAATAATTGTTTACCATATTTTTTAAACATCCTAATAAAGTATTTAAATAGTTCTCATCATTCATATCTATTGTTTGTGGCACTTCTACTTTTGGATTCTGAACTTTATTTTGATTATTCATTAGAACCTCCTATATTAAGAGCTTGAAGAAGTTGTTGATAGTGCTCCTTACAAGTATTTGCTAAAGAGATAAATGCCTCTTTTAATGCCTCATCTGTTACTTCTGTACTATAATGATATGCCTCCTTGGCAAGATTGTAATTCCAATTCATCATATCTTCTAAGTATGATAAATCTTTTGTTGAAATCATTGCAGGTACTGTATTCATATAATCATTCCTTTCTAACTATATCATGGGCATAATAATTTTAAAATATACAAAAAAAAGATAGTTTTCTACTATCTTACTTTTTTCTTAAATAAGTTATTTTCTTCAAAGATAAATTCTAAATCTTCTATTGATTTTGGCATATTAAATCTTCCATTTCCAACAGGATAAAAAACTGGATATACTTTATATTCTTTATCTTTTATTTTTAAATTTTTATATTTTTTGCGCCACTCTGTAACAGATACTTTTTCATCTAGTAAAATACTACTTACTTGATTTCCAAATGTTACTATAATATCTGGATCAATATATCTTATTTCTTCTTTTAATAAATGCAAATATTCTAAATAGACGCTATCTGGAAGTGGCCTAGCATCTATTTGTGTACATTTTCCTAAATTGGTAATAAAGTAATTTTTAGATGCTACCTCATCATACACTTTTTTAGAAAACTCTGGAGTCCATTCTTTTGGTTTCCTACTCTGTATTTCATTATAAAGATTTTCATCTAACAATCCTATTTGAAAAAATAATTGCCATACTATTTTAGTACCTATCCATGGGGCACGTATTCCAGTCCAAGAAGCATCTGATGCCACATTCCTACCTGTTGGATTCATAAAAACAAAACATACTTTAGGATTAGAAAAACATCCTCCATGATAAATCGCATGTAATTCTTTAGCTCCATATTGTTTTTGCAATTTATCATATTTTTTATATAATTTTTCTAAATCCATACTATCACCAAATACATTATACCATAAACAAAAAAAGACTTTTACATCTTTCTTTGTTTTGCGACTGCTAATCTTACTAATAAACTTTTTTCAGGTCCTATTTCATTACCATCTAATTTTTGGGTTTCTTCCTCTAATTCATATCCATAAACACTATTAAGAGGAACTGGTTTCATAATCTCATTATAATTATCTTCCTCTATACAAGCACCATGTGCAATATCAATTATTTTTCCATCGTGACTAATATAACTATAATATTGTTGTTTTCCAAATTGATCAGGTATTAAACTTGTTACTGCTTGATATTCAGGATTGAATCTTAAAAAACGTTCTACTGAATCATGACAGAAACCATAATAAGATCTTAAAAAGGAATAAGCTTGAACTTTAGCATCTTCTGAATACTCTAAAAGAGGCGTTGTTATAATCGTTCCACCTTTTGTATCCAATATATATTTATTTTGGATTTTACAAATATTTTCAAAAGAATAAAACATTCTCCAACCTGGAAAACAATAAACCGATTGACAATTTCTAAGCACCATATCTAAATTTGCTAGCATAAATTGTATCTCTGGTTCAAAACAATAGCCATTTTCTTCTAGCATAGGCCATATCACTTCACCAAAACCAGTTTCTATCAAAGAAAATATTTTCATCAAAGAATCATACTGTGCTGGAAAGCAAACATATGGATATTCTCTTTGAAACTTCGCTATTATTTTATCACCTATTGCTAGTGCTTCTTGATGTTGTTTTTTAATATTATTATATACTTTATATGCATCCATACTATTTCCCCCTTTTTCTGGGGATTTATTCTATCATAAAATATGTTTACTTACAAATTCACTATAAATATTTTTTAAACATTCTATATGTACTTCTTCATCTTCTATTATTCTTTTTAATATTTCTTTAATATACTTATCATTTATCTCTGAAATATGTTTTCTATATCTTTTAATTGCTTGCTTTTCTTTCTCAATATCACTTAGTAAGATGGTTTCTAAATCACAAGAATAATCAACATATTTACTAGTCCAAGGAAGAATGCATTCTATATTACTATCAATCGTATAAAAAGATGGAGTATAACCTAGTTTCCATATTAATTTTCCAAGAATTTCTAAATGATGCATTTCTACTCTAGCGATACCTTCTAATATTTTACCTATTTCATCCCTTACAATACTTTGATAAAAGTATCTATGAATAGCTGTATCCTCTCCATCACTACCTGCATAATCTTCTAATAGAATATGCGCATATTCTATATTTTCTCTTTCCACTTCAATCGGAGGATAAGGTTTATCTAAACAATATTTCATACTATCACCTATCCTAATATATGTTTTTATTTTTTAGAAATTCTTATCCATTTAAAATTGATATCTATTCACTTTTATAGTAGAATATTATATAGAATAAAGGGGCGATATTTATGCAGACAAGAGAATTAGAAAGAATTAACGATTATTGGAATGCAGCAAATTATCTTTCATTAGGACAATTATATTTATTAGATAATCCATTACTAGAAAAGCCATTAAAAAAGGAACACATTAAAAGAAAAATAGTAGGACACTGGGGAACTGTTCCTGGACAAAACTTTATCTATGCACATTTAAATAGAATTATTAAAGAATATGATTTAAATATGATTTATATTTCTGGTCCTGGACACGGTGGTAATGCACTTGTTTCTAATACTTATCTAGAAGGAACCTATAGTGAAGTATATCCTAATATCAGCCGTGATAAAGAAGGATTAAAAAAATTATTTAAACAATTCTCATTCCCAGGTGGTATTTCTAGCCATGTTGCACCAGAGACTCCTGGTTCTATTAATGAGGGTGGAGAACTAGGTTATTCTTTAGCGCACGCTTTTGGAGCGGTATTTGATAATCCTGATTTAATTGCCACTTGTGTTGTGGGAGATGGTGAAGCTGAAACAGGACCTTTGGCTACAGCTTGGCACTCGAATAAATTTTTAAACCCTAGAACAGATGGAATTGTTTTACCAATTCTACACTTAAATGGATATAAAATTAGTAACCCTACTATTTTTTCTAGAATATCTAAAGAAGAGATTACAAGATTTTTTGAAGGCTGTGGATGGCATCCATACTTTGTAACAGATAATGAAATCATGAATATGCATGAGCAAATGGCTGATACATTAGACAAAGTTGTAAAAGAAATTCAAACTATTTGGCGAAATGCTAGAGTTAATAAAGCGACAAGAAGACCTTTTTATCCAATGATTATCTTTGAATCAAAAAAAGGATGGACAGGTCCAAAAGAAGTAGATTCCAAAGAGATAGAAGGAACTTTTAGAGCACACCAAGTACCTCTTTCTATGGAAAAAGAAGAACATATCCCACTACTTGAAGATTGGTTAAAAAGTTATCATCCAGAAAAATTGTTTACTAAAGAAGGAACTTTAATTCCAGAACTTCAAGCTTTAGCTCCTACTGGAAATAGAAGAATGGGAGCTAATCCTCATGCTAATGGAGGATTATTACTAAAAAATTTAAGACTTCCAGATTTTAAAAACTATGCACTTGATTTTCCAAAACCAGGAGCTGTTGAAAATCAAGATATGTTAGTACTTGGAAACTATATACGTGATGTTTTTAAACTAAATGAAGAAAATAAAAACTTTAGACTTTTTGGTCCAGATGAAACTATGTCTAACAGACTTTCCAAAGTATTTGAAGAAACAAATAGAGCATGGAATGCTGAAACATTAGTTAATGATGAATTTTTAGCAAACGATGGTAGAGTAATGGATTCTATGCTCAGTGAACACATGTGTGAAGGATGGCTAGAAGGATATTTATTAACTGGTAGACATGGTGTATTCGCAAGCTATGAAGCATTCATCAGAATTATTGATTCGATGGCCAGTCAACATGCAAAATGGTTAAAAGTATGTTCAGAATTACCATGGCGCCAAAGTATTGCATCTCTAAATTACATATTATCTTCTAATGTATGGCAACAAGATCATAATGGATTTACTCATCAAGATCCTGGTTTCTTAGACCACATGGCTACTAAGAAAGCAGATATTACTCGTATTTATTTACCTCCAGATGCAAACTGTTTATTATCAGTCTTCGATCATTGTATTCGTAGTAGAGATTATATTAATGTTATTGTTGCCTCTAAGCACCCAAGACCTCAGTGGTTAACAATGGATGAAGCTATTAAGCATTGTACACAAGGAATTAGTATTTGGAAATGGGCAAGTACAGATAATAATGGTGAGCCTGATGTCGTTCTTGCTTGTGCTGGTGATACTCCAACACTAGAATGCTTAGCCGCAGTTTCTATCTTAAAAGAAAAGAAACTGGATATTAAAGTTCGCTTTATTAATGTGGTAGATTTGATGAAACTTCAACCAAAAACAAAACACCCACATGGCTTAAGTGATCAACAATATGATGAGTTATTTACTAAAGATAAACCTATTGTTTTTGCTTATCATGGCTATCCATCTTTAATACATGAACTTCTTTACTATCGTAATAATAGAGACTTACATGTACGTGGATATAAAGAAGAAGGAACGATTACTACTCCTTTTGATATGCGTGTTCAAAATCATATTGACCGTTATCATTTAGTAATGGATATTGTTAGACGAGTTCCTAGACTAAGTGGAGAATGTGCTTATATCGTTCAAGAAATGCAAGAAAAGATTATTGAACATAGGCAATATATTAGAGAAGTTGGCGAAGATTTACCAGAAGTAAAAAATTGGAAATGGAACTAAAAAAGTGAGATAAAAATCTCACTTTTAATTTGTATTCATACTTTGCAATGCATATTTTTTAGAGGTTTCGTTTACATCTTCAGAAGCTAAATGACATCTATTATTTAAACGAATAATCCAATCATTTAAAGAGATTCCTCTTTCTTTCATTCTTGCCTTTTTATAACAGTCTAAAGCTACTGTAAGGGCTTGCTCTGGTTCATCTTTTGCCCTATAAATTCTATAAAGTAAAATAGCAGCTTCGACATAATGCAGATATCCACTATTCAAATATTCATTGCAACATTCTATCGCTTTATCTAATTCTCCCATTTCAAAATAAGATTCTGCTTCTTGTAATTTAAAATAAGGAAAATTAAGTTTTTGATAAGCAGATTCATACCAAGTAATAGACTCTCTATAAAGAGCTTCTCTTTGTAATCTATTTCCTCTTCCTAAAGTTGCTTGAATACTTCTATAGTTCCCACATTCTATTACAACTTCTGAAATTAATCTTTCATATAATCCAATCATATTATCTTCTTCCGCTGTAGTAGACATACTTTTTAATCTTTCAATACATTCTATTAAAGGATTATATGCCTTTAAATCAATATAAGCATCCATATATAAAAGATTACTTTCAAAGTCTGTAGCATCTAACGATAATAGTTTATGAACTATTACCATACGTTCTCCTACATCTATTGAATCTGCAAAAGCAGTTTTCAAACTATTTTTTTGATTTTCTCTATGTAATGAAAAAATGGTATTAGCAAGATTTATGGCAGAAGAAAAATCAATATCTATTTCTTTCTTACTTGCTAGATTATCACAAATTGATAAGTGTTTTAAAGTCCTTTGATAATCCATTTTTCCAAAAGCTTCTTCTGCTAAATGGTAATTACTACTAAGAGGTTCATAATCTACCTTTACATCTTGAATATATTCACTGTTAGAAACTTCATCATATCTTTCTTGTCCTAGTAATTTCATTAACATTTGATATATTAAATTAAAATTAAAATTTCCTCCTGCCTGTTTTTCATAGGCTTGTAATTGTAAAAATGCTTCTTTATACTCTCCTTCTAACACTGCTATTTTAAATAATCCATAATGTGGTAAAGGACTATCCCCAAATATCGTTAATGCAATATAAAAATGTTTTTTCGAATTAGTTAGTAATTCATTAAAACTTTCCGCATCATCTGTTAAATCCATTGCGCATTTTAAATATAAACTAGCTAATGTTAAATCCAGCTTAGCACTTCTTATATTCCCTACTACATCTAAATCTCTTAAATATTCCTTTGCATTTTCTAAAGAGCCAATTCGCACTTCTTTATTATTTAATGCATCCTCAGGGCCTACTAAAGTATTGCCCACCGAGGAACTATCTTTTCCTTCTCGTGTCATATTATTATCACCCAATCTATTTCTTTTACACAAGAAAAGAACAGGATTTCGTACTTTTAATCATATTAATTTCCTGTTCTTGTACTACTCCATTTATGTGCCAGTCAATCTCCTTTTTAAGACACGACTGTTATTGTATCAGAAAAAATAACATTCTGTCAAATCCACCTATTTACTTCACTTTTTATTTTTCGTATAATAAGGATAGAGGGAGTGTGGTGAACTTGTTAGAATTAACAAATGCAGTTAGAAAATTATTTAAAAAAAGAGGATTTCGTACAACATTTGAAGAACTTGCTTATGATTTAAACTTAAGTGTAGAAGAGTGCGAAACACTTAAATTAATACTGGAAAAGTTAGAACTTGGTGGAGAAATCTATTTAACTGATTCTCAAGAATATATAGCGTTTCCAAGAAATACTAATCTATCTATCGGTGAAGTGCGGTTTAATAAACAACATAAACCTTTTATATTAGTAGGTCAAAGCGTGGTATCTATTCCTGAGAATCACTTAAATGGCGCTATTAAGGGCGATATGGTTCTTATTAGAAGACATAACTATTCTAAAATTGGAGAAACTTTAGCTAGTGTAGAAAAAATATTAGATCGTAAAGACCACTTCATGATATTTGAGTGTTACAAAGATGGATGCAAAAAGAAAGTGCGACCTTACAATAGTCCTTTTAAGTGTCCTATTTCTATTAATGGAAAAGATTGGTCTACTCTAAGCATCGGAGAAAGATTTGCAGTACATATTGATACTATTAATCATAACGGAATTTTTCATGGCGACATTTTATTTAAAATTGGAAAGAAAAATGATCCATTTTTAGCCCTTAAAACAATTGCAGCTTCCCACGGTATTCGCATCGGATTTCCAAAAGAAGTGGAAGAAGAAGCAAAAGAAATTCCAACTTATGTAAGTGAACAAGAGATTGAGGCAGAACTGAAACTTGGTCGTGTTGATTTAAGAGATAAAATGATTTTTACAATCGATGGATATCATACAAAAGATATCGACGATGCTGCTAGTTTAGAAATAAATGAAAGAGGAAATTATGTATTAGGAGTTCATATCGCTGATGTTGCTTACTATGTAAAAGAAGGATCTGCTATTCAAAAAGAGGCTGCTACTAGAGCTACTAGTTATTACTTTAGTGATTTAGTAATTCCAATGCTTCCTCGTGAATTATCAAATGGCATCTGTTCTTTAAATCCTAATGTAGATAGATTTGCTAGAACAAGAGAAGTTGAAATTTCTCCAACTGGTGAAATTATTAGTTATAGAGCTTATAAAAGCATTATTCATTCTAGAAAACAAATGGCTTATGAAGATATTAATCAAATATTTGAAGGGAAAAGAGCAGCTTTAGATTATGAAGAATTCATTCCAACCTTAGAAAATATGTTTCAATTATCGAAACAATTAGATTCCATTAAAGAAAGTCGTGGATATATTAACTTTGGAATAGATGAAATTACATGTGAAACTGATGAATTAGGTGGCACTAAAGATATTGTTTTATATCAAAGAGGAGCCTCACAAAAAATAATTGAAAACTTTGCCCTTTTAGCAAACGAATTAGCTGCTAGAGATCAAGAAAAAATGCAAATAAATGGTAATAGTTTACCTTGTATTTATAGGGTACATAATTGTCCTGATAAACAAAGAATATCAGAAGTTATTAATTATTTAAGAAATAGTGGATTTCCAATAGAGAAAAAAGATTATCAAGATCCAAAAGAATTTCAATTATTATTAAAAAAGTTAGAAACACTACCTGCATTTCCTGTAATAGCTGAAAATCTTATAAGAGGCCTATCAAAAGCAAAATATAGTACTAATAATACTGGACACTATGGTTTAGCTCTTGGATATTATACACATTCTACTTCCCCTATCAGAAGATATTCTGATTTGCAAACTCAATATAATATGGACGAATATCAGAAAAAAGATTCTGTAGACGTTCCTGCTTTAAGCGAAAAAATGGATAAAATTTGTAGACATACAACAAAGGTTGAAAAAGTAGCTGAAGCAACAGATAAAGAAATAACTAGCTACCAATTCGCTCAATACATGGAGAATAAAGTAGGAAAAGAATTTATTAGTATCATTACTTATATTAGCAAACATCATGTGGTTGTAAGAACTAAGGACTATATTTCTGGTACTATTCCAACAGAAGAATTATTAAACTTGGGTTATGTATTAAAAGAAGGTGCTACCTTAGTGGATTGCAATTCTGGTGAGACATTGCGTCTTGGGGACTCCATTCGCACTACTTTAGCAGAAGCTAATTTAGAAACAAGAAAAATTAGGTTCACTATTCCTCATCCAAAAGAAAAAGTTTATATTAAGGTTATTGCATAAAAAAAGTCGTTATCTTAAACGACTTTTTTCTTCAACTCTATAAAGAAAACTAGCTCTTGTAGTATAAATATCATAAATTTTTTCAATAGTATCAGAAAGCATTCCGCCCATACGATTTAATAAATCTTGTTTCTCATTTTCCAATGTGTGCTTTGATTTCCATGAAAACTCTTCCACTGCATCATTTGCTTCTATCTCAGCACCAGTATAAGGCCTTATTTTATCTCCTATTTCACTTTCTACTATTTTAGCTTCCTCTGGAACACATGAAGCATCAATCTCTGATTTAAGCTCTGTAATGCTAATCTTTAATCTTTTTAAACGATTTGTTAGTAACTCTATTTGAACTTGAAGAGTAGTACGCATTAACTCTTCTTTTGTTTTTATAAACTGTCTTATCATTTCCGATAATAGCTCTGCAATGTTTCTTATTTGCTCTATTTCACCAGAGTTAATTTCTGCTTGCATGAATTCACCCTCTTTATTCAATTATACACGATTTAAAATGGAAATAACATTTTTTCATTTAAATTTCATAAAATTTTAATAGAAAAGAGGTTTTTATGGAGATTATCCTAACAGAAGAAGAAATCGCTAATGAAAATTTTAGAATGCATTTAGAAGATGAAACCTTAATCATTTTAAATCAATATCCTAAAAGAATAAATAGGAAAAATTTAATAGAAATCATAAGTAAAGATACAATACCTTCTTCTCAATGTACTAAAGAAATATTAGAAAATAGAAACTTAAAAAATATACCAGAAGATATCATTGTAGAAAGCGGTATTACGATTAAAAGGACTACTTTAAAATATTTACCAACAAATGATGCATTCTTTATTTCTCCTATTGTTGAAGAAAATATTGCAACTGTTTTACCTTTTGCTACCCCATTACTAATTTTACACCAAAGCCTAGATAAAAAATGGTATTACATTCAATGCTCTTTCTATCGTGGATGGATTTTAAAAGATAATATCCTTATTATATCTGAACAGGATAGATTATTATTTGAAAAGCCCAATAAATACATTGTCATTACTTCTCCTCTTCTCCCTTTTCACGATACCTATCTAGACTTAGGAAGTAAATTTCCAGTTCTAGGCATACATGATCATTTCTATGAAATCTTTATTCCTACAAATGATGGAATTATTATTGATACTATTAGGAAAGATAACTGCCATTTAGGTTATTTACCTTATACAAAAGAAAACATACTCTCTTTAGCGTATAAATGTATTAATATTCCTTATAAATGGGGAGGGTATGATAACGGTCTAGACTGTTCTTTATTTATCTATACTCTTTTTAAAACATTTGGATTCGAATTTCCAAGAGATACCAAAAATCAAGAAAAAGTAATAGGACTAAAAAAAATAGATTTAAAAGGAAAAACAGAAATAGAAAAAAAAGAAATTTTAAACACAATTTCCTATCCTGCCATTCTACATAAAAAAGGTCATATATTACTAGCTATTTCTAGCACCAAAGTTATTCATTCCTATGGAGACGCAGGAAAGATAATTATTTCTACTTTAGAATGCTACGGAACAAATCTTTATCCTCTTTTAACTAGTGTATCATATCTCTATAAATAAAATTTTACATGTACAGTAATTATTATTAATATAAAATGAATTGACAAGGAATAATAATATATATATACTATTTTTGAATAGAATAGGGTGATTAGTATTTATGGATTTCAATAAACAATTATTAGTTTCTTCTTTAACTGATGAAATGCTTGATGAACTTAGTCCACTAAATTCTTTTATGCGCCCAAAAGAATATAAAAATATATATGATCACTCTAAAAATTGGAAAAGTAGAGAATGGTTTTTAAAACAATATTTTTTCATTCCACTATCCTTATCCCCAAACGAAGAAGAAGTAAACTTTGAAATAAAATTATATGCAATGGAAAAGTCAAACAAATTATCTGATGCTTTAGCAATCATTCCTTATGAATTTCAATATATAAAAAAAGAAAGTGAAAATGATATCATTATTCTCAGAATGTATTTAGATTCTGACAATTTTCGATTTGCTACTATTGAAGTAACCAAAGATGTTCATGCTTGCATTCAAAAACATTTTCAAGAAATCTTGATGCAGAGACCTAATGAATCTACTAATAATATATTTGATTTAGCTTGTTATTTATGTGTACAAGAGTATAGTGAAAGAATATTTAGAACAAAGGGTGAATTTTGTGATAATTGGAACCTATTTCAGCAGGAATTCGAATCTCATAATCATATCACTATAAAGGATTATTCTGATGTTGGTAAATATTTATGGCAATGTAGTTATTTATGTTTTGACAATAGATTTAGAAAAGGTGAGAATGTTATTCCTATATTAGAACAAATAGAAAAACATAAAAATCAGGAAGTGCAAAAAGAAAATGGAAAAAAGAAATTGACCGCAATGAAATCTATGTTTATAGATGAATTTGGAAATTATTGGAAGAATGAAAAAGCTTATTTAAATTACAAAGAATCATAAAAAAGATTGCTAAGTTAGCAATCTTTTTTTATTACATTTCTGTTGTTTGATTATTTTCAGTTGGAGCTTCTGTTACTACTTGAGAATTTTCAGAAACTTCTGAAGATGACACTATATTCTCTGATGAAGTGACTTCTTGAGTAAATACATCTGAAATTGCTGGTTGTGGTTCTACTGATGTAGTAGTTTCTGATGTTGATTGAACTCCCAAAGACTCTGGAGTATTTACTACTGGTTGTACTGGTGGAACTGGGTTTGGCATTGGTGGTTGCATTCCATTCATGTTTTCCATTCCATTATTTTTATTCTTATTATTCATTACAACAACTACTACTATGATAGCAATTATCGCTACTCCTATAATACCAAGAATAATCCATAAAACATTACTACTTCCACTTAATGAAAATTCATAATTAATGTTTTTTACATCACCTAAATCAGCTGTCCATGTTAAAGTATTACCATCTACTTTATCAGCATTATGAGAAATTGGTTTACTTGGTAATGTTACTGTATAAGAAATATCAGCACCAGAACCAGTTTGACCACTCTCTACAGTTGCATCTAATATAAAATTGGCTTTATATTTTTTATCGCCTACTTTTTGAAACATCTTAGGTTTTTCTGTTACTAATAAGTTTTTAAGTGATAATGATACTGTACTATCCGAACTTACTTCTGAAATTTTATATTTCTTACTAAGCTTAACACCTTTATAGTCGTCTGCTTCATATTCTTCTATTTTAAATCCACTAGCTTTATATTGTGCTCTTTCCTCTTCAGTTACAGACCTTCCAGTACTATCAGCATATGCAATGATTGCAGATACTGATATCTCACCATTTTTACTAATTTCCATACTAACTTTTTGTCTTACGCAACCAGTTATTATTAACATAACAAATAATAAAGTAATAAACTTACTTAATCTTTTCATTTTCCTACTCCTTTCTAGATTTTACTATCAAATTAATTGTATCACATTTTCTTTACTTTTTAAAGAAAAAATCCCTTAAATGGGATTTACTCATGTATTTTATTTTTATGAATTTGTAAATTAATTCTATTAATCATTCCTAGCATTTCTATTTGTTCATCCATACTAGCTTCTTCTTGTGTAGTTAATTGTAATACATAATCAATTTCTGCTTTACGAACAATATCTTTTCCTGTTCCCCCAGCATTTAACTTTGCATAAAGAGTGTTCAAATCTGCAATTCTTTTATCAACAGCTTTTACACCACCTACTACCTCTTCGCTAAATTTTTTAGCTTCATGTTCATATAAAGTGTGCAAATCACTTTTAAAACTTGTTAAAATATTTGCTTCCTCTTCGTTAAAATCAATATCAATCCCTTGTGATCTCATAAGAATAGCTAATGTAGGTATTTCTAATTTATCCAATAAATCAGATAAATCTTCTTTTGCATAATACTGATTTAATAGTTTTTCCATCCACTCTCTAGAATACTTTTTTAAGTTATCTGATGATTCTTCTAAAGAAGCAATAAAACCTGATAGAAGACTCAATTGATCGGTCTTAATACTAGCTTTTTCTCTAAGATTTTTTTCTTCAATAGCTTTCTTATCAAACATTGTTAATAAATTTCTCTTAACTTCTTCTTCCATCATTATTTATCACCCCCTACATTATTCTCCCAATACTCTTCTACTTGTTTTGTAATCGCTAACATACTAGAGTATTCACTACTATCTGTTAATATCCAATTATTCATTTCAGAATATGATTTTGATATTAATACTAATAACTCATTTGTTACAATTTTTGAAAAGTTATATAAACTATCACTTGTAACAATAAAAGTATTGTCTTTAGGGAATTTTCTAAATAAAACAAAGTTTGTATCCCCTTTAATATATCCTACGCCACCCTCATATAGAGTAACGTTTTTACAATCCGAAGTATCTTTACCTTCACGTAATTGATTCAAAAGATCTAACACATCTTCATTAACATTTTGATAAGCAAAAGTAGGAACTCGTGGATCTACCCACGCATTATATAATAATACTTTAGAATTTCTTAAGCTCTCTGTTAAAACTTGTTGTGATTTCTCACTAGCTGTTTTTTCTTGATAAATTTTATCAACAGACTCTAATTTCTCTAAAATTTCTAAAAGACTAAATAATGAAGAGCTTCTTTTTGCCTTTTTTACTAGAGAATCCATAAATCTCCATAATAAATAAACATAAGATCCAGGATAAGATTCTAACATTCTTTCTGCTTCTACTAAAGATACAGTATCATTCTCTAATTGTTCTTGTACTTGGTCTAAATAGTAAAGCGTACTTTCGTCATACTTCTTATGACTATATTTAGTACTATACTCTCTAATTGTAAATTCATATTGTTCTATCTTTTGAGATTGTTCTGGAAAAGAACGATAAGGAGCTTCTTCCTCTACTTGTCCATCTTCCAATAATTCTGCATTTTTTCTAACAATCGCAGTTACTGCAATTAAACAATCGGCTGAATTTTCATATAAATATTTTCTAAAGAAAGGAATATATATATCCATATCAACCAATTTTCCATCTATTATAGAACTAGATAAATTACTCATTAATCTTAGTTCATCTTCTACTTTTGCATTCTCATCTATCAATCCGCTTTTTAAGTCTTCATAAGTAGCTGCTACTTTTTTTGCTTTATCAATAGTGGCTACCGCATCTAAATATCTCTTTCCCTCTTTTACAGCAGGATGAGTGGCCATGTTGATAACAGAACTAGCTATCATAACATTATCCGCTGACATATCAGAATCTGTTGAAGCCGCTTCTAAAAACTTTTTTAATTGTCCCTTATCCATTTTAGCAATTTTAGAAACATCATTTTGATGAGCAACTGCTGTTGCTGTTTTTCTAATTGCCAACTCCTCTTGAACGTGATCATGATAAACGGATTTTACTTGATATAACTTTTGTACTTGTTCTAAAATATTAGCTAAGGCCTGTTCCATAATTTTTCCCCTATCTATTCTTTTTATTCTATATAATAGTATATCAACTTATTAGAAATAAAACAATATTTGATTTTATTTTCTTTCAATTTTTTTGTTTGACAAAGATAGACAAAAATGGTACGATAATAATCGTGTTTTTATAGGAGGATATGCGATGTTTGCTTTATTTAGTAAAACAAAAGAAAAGTACACTAAAGAAGTGAAAAGTATTGCACCAACTGATGATATCTTAGATTCTTTAAGTGATATAGGAATTATTAGAAGTAATAATGAAGACAGTGTTATTACCATTGTACACCCCAAAAATTCCAATCTAAAACTACTTGCTGTTGCTGATGGAGTTGGTGGTAAAAAATACGGTGAAGTTGCATCCAACTTTGCTATTTTAACACTAGAAAAGTGGTTTTTAAACTTACCTACAGACACCATTAATAACACTAAAAAATTATCTAAATATTTATCAAATATTATAAAATGTATTAATAATTGTCTTTATGTTATAAAATCTTATCGTACAGGTTGTGCCACTACTCTTACTTGTGCAATTATTAATGAGAAAAAAACGGTTATCGCTAATATTGGAGATTCTAGAGCGTATATAGTAAAAGAAAACTCTTTAGAACAAATTACAAGAGATGATTCTGTAGTATGGGAATATTATGAACAAGGAGAACTCACAAAAGAACAATTACGATTTCATAAAGAAAGAAGTCTCATTACAAAATGCATTGGAACAGATTATGGAACTAAACCTAATATTTCTATATTAGAAAATAAATGTTATGATGGAATTTTATTATTTACAGATGGAGTGACTGACTGTTTGTCGGATTCTAAAATTGAAAAATTATTGCATACAAGAAAAAGTAAATTGGCTCAAGCCATTATTAAGGAAGCAGTATATGGAAAACAAACGAAAAAAGTTCCCAAAGGAAAGGAATTTTCAGTCCCTAAAAATGGGAAAGATAATGCTACAGTAGCGCTATATTTTAAAGAAAAACAATATATTTAAGCACATTTTAAGTGCTTTTTTTTGTTACATACATATAGATATATGCTATAATATTTTTATTAGGAGGCTATAATTATCATGTCATCAGTATTTAAAAAAACAGAAGAAGAGTTGAAAAGTCAAGAAATCGAAGCAATTGATTTTGATAGTCTATTAGAACAGGGACTGAAAACATGTAATCTTGATCAAGATTTAGAACTATTACTTTATGATATAGGAGATGCCTTAAGGCAGAAGCAAATTCTTTTAATAGAAGCAAAGAATGGCAGAGAAGAAGCATATTTAATCCCTATTCTACTAGCTTATCAAAACACATCTTATTTTAAACATTTTACTATTGCTACTTCCTCTAGTACTACTAGAGAAGCTATTATAAAAAAGATTAAAGAATTATCTAACTTACTTAATATCAATATACCAATTCATAGTTTAGAAAGCGAAAAAAGTTATTTTTGCTTAAAAAAATTAAAAGGATACAATAAAAAAAGGAAAACGCCAATTAAAAGTTGTCATCCTAAAGCAATGGGAAAAAATGAATGGAGAAAAATACAAGTAAGGAATTGTAATTTAGTCAATTGCAGTTTCTTTAAAAGATGCAAATATGCTATTGATTATACCTCTTTAAGTCAAGAAGGATGCTCTATCATTACCCATACATCTCTAATTGGAAATAGAAGATATCCTCAAACGTCAAAAACGCCTAAAAGTAGCGATATTATCATTATTGATGAAGCAGAAAGATTTTCTGATAGCATAAGAGATTCTTATCAACAACTTATGAGTTTTGATTATATCTATAATTGTTTTTCTAGAGCTAAACAGCTTTTGAATAGGACTGAATATAGTTACATAACTAATGAACACTTTAAAGAATTAGAAGACTTTTTTCATCAAGTAGCTAATTGCGGTATTGGGAATGCATTAATAGTAACACCTAATTTACAAAAAAGTGGCAAAAAGCTAGCTACAATTTCTAAAAAGATTCTTATCAATTTAACAAAACGAGGTGCTATTAAGTTTTTTTCATCAGAAACAGAACATTTTTGTGAAATGATTTTTATCATTGAAACTTTTTTTGAAGATATTGCTTCTAGTGAAGGAAAATTTCATTCTCTACTTCAAGAAAAGAATAGAGCACCTGAAACTCCTAAATTTAGAAAAGTACAAATTCTTTATTATCCAAAAAAGGTAGATACTATTATTTCTAATAGTTTAAGATTTCAGAATTGTAGTATCGTTTTTACAGGAAAAAGAATTGCTGAAAGTGATTCTAGCTACAAAGAATTATGTGATGAATGCGGTATTAATGAATTAGGAAAAGAAGTAGTGAAAGAATATGTTTTAAAATAAAAAGAGTTATGAACATACTTGTTTATAACTCTTTTTCTAGCTTTTTTAATAACTGTAGACACCCACTATAGATTTCTTCATAAGTTATTTCAAAGTTTCCACTATACCAAGGATCCGCAACATCTTTAGAATTTAAACACATTACTTTTGAAACATCAGAAACATTATAATTCTTAATGATTCTTTCAAGCTGATACCTTTCCATAACGATAATATAATCATAATAATCAATATCTTGTTGTGTTATTTTTCTTGCTCTTCTTTTTTCTATTGGAATTCCTTTTTCTTGTAAAATTCTTTTAGCAGGAGAATAAATATCATTTCCCTCCTCTTCATCACTAATTCCAACAGAAGCTATAACAAAATCATTTTCTAGATTTCTCTTTCTTACGATATTTTTCATAATCATTTCAGCCATAGGAGACCTACAAATATTTCCTAAACAAACAAATACTATTTTCATATATCACCTATTCTAAAGTACTAGAAGATTCTGTTGTATATAAACTTCTATATACACTAGATTTTTCTAATAATTCTCTATGTTTTCCAGAAGCTTCTAATTTTCCTTTATCAATTACATGTATAATATCAGCATCTATAATGGTTGATAATCTATGAGCAACTATTACCACTGTATGATCAATAATTAAATTATCAATAGTTTGTTTTATATATTCTTGACTTTCATTATCTAACGCACTTGTTGCCTCATCAAATAAGATAATTTTAGTGTTCACTAAAAGTGTTCTAGCAATTGCTATTCTTTGTTTTTGTCCACCAGATAAGTTTACTCCACCTTCTCCAATAATAGTTTCATATTGTTTTGGCAAAGACATAATATATTCATCAATATAAGCTCTTTTGCATACTTCTCTTACTTCATCTAATGTAACATCCTTCTTTACTAAGCGAAAATTTTCCATGATCGTCAAATTAAATAAAAATGGCGCTTGTCTAATAATAGAGACATTCCTTCTTAAAGAATTCTCTGTTAAATCTTGTATATTAATTCCGTCTATTTGAATACTTCCACTGCTCACATCAAAATAGCGTAATAGCAAATTGAAAATAGTACTTTTTCCATTACCACTTCTACCAATAATAGCTACTTTCTTATGTGGCTCTATTGTTAAATCTAAACCTTTCAAAGTATTTTCTTCATCCTCTGTATAACGGAATACAACATCTTTAAAAGTAATAACCCCTTTAGGTCCCACTAACTCTTTATCTCCAAATTTTTCATCTTCATATAGTTTATTATTTACAATTTCATCTATTCTCCTTAATGAGACTTTTACTTTATTGTAATTAATACCAAAATCACTAATACTTTCTACTACAGCATCTATTTTCCAAATATAAGATTCTAAAACAATAAATAATGCATATGTCATTTCCCCTTTTACTACTAGACTACCTGCAGTCGCCAAAATAATAGCTTGTAGTAAAAAATATACAAATCCATTTAGATTAAAATAAGCTACCTCATATTTTCTTATTTTTCTCTGATCTTGAAAATGGGTATCTATGTTTTGATACATTCTATCTTCAATATTTTTCTTAATTCCTAGAGCTTTTATCTCCCGAATACCTGTTAAATTTTCAGTGGCAGTTTTTACTTGCAAATCAGAATCTCTTTTAATTTTTTCTTGTGTAGCTTTAATTTTTGGGAAAAATTTTGCGGATATAAAACCCATAATAATACTAAAGATAATAATTTCTATTCCTAAGAAAATAGAAGTTGTAAAAGAAAGTATTAAAACTAATATAACAACAACTGCACGGCATGTCATTTTAATTAATCTTCCAAGCAAGTCCATAACTCTATCAGGGTCAGTAGTCATTCTGTTAATAAATTCTCCTACTCCAATATTTTCAAAGGCAATAGCTGGCATCTCTGTTACTTTATGATATAAATCTTTTATAACAGCTTTTGAAAATTTAATCTCCAAATAATTATAAACTAAATCTCTTGGTACAGATAATAAATTATAGAAAAGAATGTGTAAACCTTCCCTTAAAAAAAGAAAAAATAAGAATGTATTAATTGAATTTTCTACTAACCCCTCTATTGCATAACCCCAAAAAAAGGAAGATAAAAGCGCCGGAATATATGTTAATATTGTTAGAATTAAATAAAGCAATATTTTTCCTTTATCATCTTTTAAATAGTGAAAGATTAGTTTAAAATAGTTTGTTTTCTTTTCCATAGAATACCTCCACAAAAAAACTACTAAAACAGTAGTCTTATCCATATTGATTATAATACACACAAAAGTTTAATCAAAAAGTAAAACTACTAAATTTATAATATTTTCTATTTGATAAAACCATGTGGCACCTCCTCTTAAAATATGTATTCATTTTAACATGAAACAAAAAATTATACAAGAAAAAAAACGGCTTTATTACCGCTTATAAAGACTTTCCTGATTCTTTTTCATGAGATTTAGCTCGTTCAGCAATTCTATTATAAATCTCATCATATGTGGCTTGTTGTGCTTGATAAGTTGCTGCTGCTGCTCCCATATCTTCTACTTCAACACTATATCCAGTATTTAATTTAATGTAAGAAGATTGCATTCCTAATAAACTAGTAACTTTTCCGTCTTCTGATTTTCCATATAAATCTAATAATTCTTCTGTTGTTGTATATGGAGTTGTAATACCATCTGAAGCATTTGCCATTTGTGAAGCTGCTGTTATCATAGCAGCTAAAACAGATGGTTGCTCTATACTAGCTTCTGGCTTTTTTAAAAAAGTATTTTCTACCTTTGCTTTTAACTCAACATCATAATCCATTTTGATATCCCTCCTATTATTATCATTATAGCACTTTTAAAAAGAACAAGTAAATAAGAAACTGCTTTTATGTCATATTTTTACAAAAAAAGAAAACTAATTATTGTTTTCTTGTACTTCCATGATAATTTTTTTGATAATATTTAATAATTCTTCTGTTGTTTTATATTCTATAAAATTAGACGTTAAACATTTTAAAGAAGAAGAAATCTTTTTATCCTTTTGATAAATACAATAAATTGGTACTTCATCGTCATAAGCCCAACCAAGTTCTATTCCTAATCCTGTTGCTGGAAAACTAACCTCTGCTATAATAACGGATAACTCTTTATAAAACTCTCTAGAATTATAACTTGCCGAATTATCCTCATGTGGAAGAAGAATATTGTATTGTTTTAAACTTTCATCTTCTCTAATGGGTAAATATAAATCGTCTATATAATTTAATTCTTTAGAATGTGCAACATATACCTTCATAAAATCTCCTCATTCATATTCTTTTACTTTATTTTTAGAATCTATCAAAGTAAGTAACTCTTCATAAGCTTGTGCTCTACTTTTTATATCTTCTTCTGGTATTTCTGGAAATAATTCTTGTAGAGAACATCTCATTTGACTCTCTATTTCTCTTTGAAGTTGAAGTGCTAATAAAAAATGAAATTTAGAATGTTCAGAAACACCTTTTCTTCTAGTAATATCTAACATTCTTTTTTCTATTGTAGAATATCCATACCATTCACAAAATAAATCGCATAGCTGAATAATATTGTCATAAACAGTAGCTGGATGCGTAGATAAATAGTTTTCTAAAAAAAGAGCTACATCCCCATAAGGCCCAGTACCTGCTGTCATAGTAATATCATTATTGATAAAGGAATGTGTTAAACAAATTCCAGATTCTACTACATATTCTTTTGAATTCATATAATGATATCCTTCTATAGGATGATTTGGATGACTTATTCTTCTACCAATATCGTGGATATATCCTAAAGCAATAGCATGATCTACATCTAAGTTTAAGCGTTTAGCAATTCTACCTGCTGCTATCCCTACATGAATGCAATGTAAAATCCACCTATTTTCTGGCTTCTCGTAATCTGATTCTTCTAATATTATTCCTTCTGTTAATAATTCTAAGGCTTTTTCTGATGTTAACTTTTCCATATGTTTTTCATTCCTTTCAATTTTTCAAATATTGGTAAATTTCCTTTATAACTTTTTGGAGAAATGGGACTAGGGTGATATATTGGTAAAACTTTATAATCGTTTATTTCATATATAGTCCCCACTACATCACTAAACTTTTGAAAATGAGAATCTAATAAAATTTTAGTTGGGAATTCCCCTAATGTAATAACTAATTTTGGCTTTAATAATTCTAACTGAGCTAGCAGAATCTGTTTACAATTAAGAGAACAAACTTTTAGACTTTTTCTTTCTACTGGATAACACTTTATTGCTTCTAAAAATGTTGTTTCTAAAATATTTCTATCAATCATATTAAATAATTTTTGTAAAATAACTCCACTAGGTAACATTTTACCATTAATATCCCGCCAAATCATATGACTTTTTCTCCAACCATTATTTGCAGGAGCTTCTCCAATTAATACAATATCATTATCTTGTCCTAGAAATACTGTTTTTTCTTCTGGAAATTTTTCTACTAAATTACCACATTTCTTACAAGTATGTACAAATTTATCTATTTCTAATAATTCTTTCATATACTATATCTCAAAATCTAAAAGCAGTGGTAAATGATCTGATACATGACTACTAATTACTTCTAAATTATTTACTTTTACCATATCATTTACAAAAATATAGTCACAAACAAGATTTCCTTTATCTAAACCATCATCAAAATGTGGTCTTGTAGATTCTATTTTATAATTATCAATTAGATTATGTAATTTATTATTTAATAGTTGAATACTTTCTGTTTCTGGCAAAAGATTAAAATCACCTACTACAATACAAGGAATATCTTCTCGTACTTTTGATAAAATAAATTCTGATTGAGAAATCGTTCTTGCATCCCCCACTTTTCCTTCATTCCATATGCCATGTACATTAATAATTTGAAGTTCTTTTCCATTTATTTCTATAATAGCATTTTGAATAGAACGACACCAATCCTTTGTTCTAAAATTAGTAGCATCATATTCATATCTATACTCATTATAATAGAATTCATTAGCATGTTCTTTTATATCATATTTTGATAAAATTAAGGAACCTTGTTCTGCTTTACCACCAAAATCTCTAGTGATTTTTCCATTTTTAGTAACGCCTTCTGCAATAAATAAAGGGGCAAATACATTATTTGGATAAGTATCTAACTTTACCAATTCATTTTCAGATTGATACATTGGAAAACAACTATCCTCTACCCCATGCATTGCTTCTTGAATTGCTATAACATCAGCATTTTCCTCTTTTATAAATTTTATTACTTCCTTGGTATTGTCCAATTTAATACAAATATTTAAATTTAATAATTTCATATTCTCCACCTAATACTATTATATCTTATTTAAAGCAAGAATTAAATCATTTTTTATAGTATAATAAAATTAGGTGAATTTATGAAAGTATTAAGTTTAACAGAACCATACGCTACTTTAATAAAAGAAAAAAAGAAATTGGTAGAAACACGAAGTTGGAAAACAAATTATCGAGGAGAGCTCTATATTCATGCAAGTGCTACTAAAATTCCTAGAGAATGGAAAGAAAATAAAGAACTTATGAATTTAGTCAAAGATATTTCTCTTAATTATGGTAAAATTATTTGTAGATGCGAATTGGTAGATTGTATCTACATGACTCAAGAATATATTGATACCATTAAAAATGAAAACTACCAAGAATACATTTGCGGAGTATATGAAGTTGGCAGATATGCATGGATTTTAAAAAATATTGAAGTTTTAGAAAAAGAAATACCTACAAAGGGACATTTAGGAGTGTGGAATTATGAATAAATATTGTATTATTACAACTGCTATTGACAATGAGTTTGTAGCACAAAAAATAATTGATGAATTACTAACAAAGCGTCTTGTTAGCTGTGTTCAAAAAAGAGAAATTATTTCTTCTTATTGGTGGAATGGAAAAATAGAAAAAAGTAAAGAGTTCCTTCTTCAAATGAAAACTAAAAAATCTCTTTATAAAGAGGTAGAAGCGGAAATAGAAAAGATGCATACTTATGAAGTACCAGAAATTTTCTCAGTTGATATGGATAATGGCATACAATGTTACTTAGACTGGATAGAAGAAGAAACTAAAAAGTAGATATTAATAATCTACTTTTTTTGCATCTTTATTCCATTTTATAATTCCATAAATATTAATTAACAAGTAACATCATAATAGAACCAGTTCCTTGATTCATAACTGTTAAAATTCATATACTTAAATCAATAATATACCACCATTTACATTAACATTTTCACCATTAATATAATCGGCTTTATCACTCAATAAGAATAATACTAAATTAGCAGTATCTTCCGTCTTCCCCAGCCTCTTACTAGGATTTTTTAATGCAGTTGCGTCAATTTCTTCATCCGTATAACTTTGTCTAGCCAATGGTGTTAAAGTAAGTGATGGACTTACTGTATTTACTTTTATATTATATTTTGCAAGTTCTAAAGCACAACACTGTGTAAGCATAATAGTAGCTGCTTCGGCAGTACAATAAGCTAAGCTTTCTTCCATTGGTCTAGTACCTAATCTAGAAGCAATATTAACTACTCTAGGATTATTTGCTTCTTTCATAAGTGGAATGGCATTTTTAATACATTGCCATCTAGCTACTACATTCACATCTAATTCATGCCTATATTCCTCAACAGTTAATTCTTCTATAGATAACACTTTATCATAGGCGGCACAATTTACTAATCCATCTAATTTCGTATATTTAGAATTTATTTCTTGAAACATTTTATCTACTTCTTTTTCATTAGATAAATCTGCTTTTAACAATAAGATATTATCTTTATATTCATTTAATTCAGAAATAGCTTCTTCTGCCATTTCATCATTATGTCCATAATGAATAATAACAGAAGCATTACTTTCTAATAACTGCTTTGCAATTTGCCTTCCTATTCCAGAAGTTGAACCAGTTACTAAAACTACTTTATCTTTAAAATCTATATTCATACTATTCTCCTATAAATATTCTAACAATTCTTCAAATTTTACATAACCTGATTCTGCATTTAAATGGCCTCCATCTTTTATTACCACTATCTTTGAAGCAATTGTTTCTGCAAATTCTTTTTCTACTTCATATTTTACATAAGGGTCATTTTCAGTATAATAACAAATAATTTCATCACAATACTTTTTAACATCAGATAAATTATCAAAATACATACTACCATTTACAATATCATATTCCTCATTGATACCAAAATAATTGTTAAATCCACAAACACATACCAATCTCTTTATTTTTATCTTATTCTCACATAAGAATTTACAAATAAATATTGGTGCAATAGAATGCGCAAAAATAACTGTGTTTTCATTTAAAATACCAGCACTTACATAACTATTTAATAAATTTGACCAATTATCATAATTTTGGAATCCCACTCCTGTTGGAAAATCTGGGGTATAAACATCTAATTCTTGATTTTCAATCTCTTTTCTAAGCCATGGAAACCAATTAGAAAATGGAGACCCAAAGCTTCCATGAATAATGATATAATTATTTTTCATATTTACACTTCCTTTTATTCATTATATCAAATGAACATCAAAAAAAGAAACAAAACCTGTTTCTTTTATTTTACTTTATTTATAATAGTTTGGTGTTCTTTACTTCCTAAGTAACTAGTCGATAGTTTGTCTGTTTTGAGACTAGTATATTTTAACATTAAAATTTTTCTAACAGATTCATCTATTTGGCTTTCTTTTATTTTTCCTTCTTTTATGCTTTGTTTTATATATTTAATAGCATTTTCTGGGCTTTTAGGCATGAGTAATATATCTACTCCTGCATTAATTGCCATCTCATAAATTTGTTTTTCTGAATAATTAGATGTTAAAGCACCCATATTTAAAGCATCAGTTATTACTAAGCCTTTATATCCCATTTCTTTTTTTAATAAATCTGTTATTAAAACTTTTGATAATGATGCTGGAGTTTTATCACCTGTTATATTTGGGATAGCTAAATGTCCTATCATAATAACTTTAGCATCATTTTGAATAGCATTTTGAAATGGTATTAAATCTACATCATATAGTTCTGCTTTTGTTTTACTTAATACTGGTAAATCATAATGTGAATCTGTTGTTGTAGAACCATGCCCTGGAAAATGTTTATATACAGGAATTACTCCTTTAGATTCTAAGCCTTTAGCAAAAGAAATCCCCATATCAGAAACCAATTTTGAAGTAGTCCCAAAACTTCTATTTCCTATAAATGCTGAATTTTCTCCAGTTACTACATCTAATACAGGTGCAAAATCCATATTAAAGCCAAATACTCTTAATTCTTCTGCTATAACTTGTCCCACACTATAAGTCAAATTAGTATCATTTATTTTTCCTAAAGAAAACATAGGTGGAATATTAGTAGCTGACTTTCCTGTAATAGCCGTTAATCTTTGAACTTTCCCTCCTTCTTGATCAATAGAAACAATTAAAGGAATATCTGTAGTGGTTTTCATATCATCTATAAACTTTATAGTAGTATTATAATTACCAAGATTATATGCAAATAAAATAACACCACCTGGTTTATATTTTGTTAAAGTAGACTTCGTTGCAGAGGTCATAGACGTACCACTAACTGAAATAATTAACATTTGACCTATTTTCTCATCTAGCGTCATTTCTTTTAATTTTCTGTCTACTTTTTCACTGGCTGTAAGTGGTTTTGATGTATTAGAACTGGAATTACTTGGTTTATTACTTGATGATGAATTACTATTAGTATTGGTTGGTTTATTAGAACTTGAAGAAGAATTACTTGTACTGTTAGAAGTAGTTGTGATATTTGTACTACTTTCTTCATTTGAATCTGATAAATCATTAGAACTACTTTCTATATTAGAAGTACTATCATTAGAAGCTGATGTTACATTAGAAATATTGCTATCTTTTTTTGCTTTACTTGATGTTTTTTTATCGTTTAATACTATTAAAGATAAAGCCACTAAAACAATACATAAAACAGAAACTGATAACATCATTATTTTTTTATTCTTCATATATAACCCTCTCTATAAATCTATTTATTAATTTGAGATAAAAAATCTATAATATACTTTCTATTTTAAATTTATTATAACACAAAAAAGAAACTGATAAAAGTTTCTTTTTTTGACATTATATAAAAGTTTTTACTATAGCAGATGCTTTTTTATAAATTCTTCTGAAAAAATTTTATAAATTAATGGAACAAAAATATTCTAATCCTTTAAACTCTTTACATAAACTTTTTTTTGCTCACGAGTCTCTCTAATGATAAATCTTCCAATTCGATCATAAGATAATAATTGCAATTGACTATGATTGTTAGCCAATCGAAGACTTTTATATGCTTCTCTTTTTTTAGCAAATAATTCTCTAACTAGTTCTTGCTGTTTCTCTGGATTTAAATGTATCCAAAAATGATTATTTTCATGAAATTCCAGTTCATTAGAAAAAAAGCAGTTTGAAAAGGTAGAAGAATCCCATGTACAATCTTTTACATAATAACCATAAACAAATTCTGGCGGAATGCCATCATTAAATAGTAATCTTTGTCCAACATTTATAGATATACTTAAATCTCCTATAAAAAATTTTCTTTTTCCATCATTTAAGAAGTATGGGACCGCTAATAATAAATTGCATATTTGTGTATTTCTTTCTTTACGATAATATTGATAATTAAAGCTATCTGGTGATAACCTTTCAGGAAAATAAGAAGTACTTGATAATCCTACCAATCTGTCCCAAATACGAAATCCATTGTTAAAAATTTGTTGTGCTATTCTGTCAGTCGTAATAGCCTCATCATCTATTTTAAATTCTACTACACGTGAATCATCACGGTTTATAACTTCATGATATTTATATAAACTAATTTGATGAAAACCTATTTGATAATGTGGTATTTCTTGCCTTATTTTCTCAAATAATTTCTCGTTAGTCATAAATCCTCCTTATCAAGCTATCCTTTACTTCTTTTTTATCTTTCTTTTATCACTTATCTTATCTGATAATTTAATTGTAGTATAACTATCTACTTCATTTGGATAAGATGTTATAGAAAATCCCTCGAATTGATACTCCATGCGTTGTATTAACAATAAAAATTTATCTAAAATTCTCGTTAAAATAGCATCACTTCTATTTGTCGTTTGCGCATTATAATAATTCTTATATCGCCCAAATAAGAAGTCTGGAATTTTAATCTGTGTAATATTATATTTCTCTAATAACAATAAAAATAATTTAAATGTTATAACAAAACTAGGAGAAACATTTCTATATTTATTTACACCAGAATTAATAGAATTTACTATCTTTCTATAGGATTCATCTGAAACAACATCAGACCTTCCCTTACCAAACTGAATAGCAAATAAATGACATACATTATTTTCGTCAAAGGCACATCTTACTAATGGAAGTGGATATTCCTCACCTTCAACCTTCATTTTAAAAACCAAAATAAAAGGAGACTCTAGCCCAGGGAATTCTAAACAGTGCTCAACATAATATTCAATATTTCCTTCTTTTTGTAAAAGTGTTTGCTGATTATACTCTCTAAATTGAGTATTCCCAAAAAAGAAAGTTCTTCTATCAACATAGGAAGCAAAATCTTGAGCATCAGATACTGTCATATTCAAAAATAAGTTATTAAAAAAATAAGACAAATCGTGGTAGTCATCTAAATTATTATATTTTGTATAAAACTCATTTATGGCTAATACATAATTCGTTAGTGACTTTTGTAATCTATCTAAATTAGATATTATAATTACTGGTTTATAATAGTCTTGATTAAAGCTAGGTTTTATTTTTATAAAACCATCTTCTACTACTACATTATATTTTCCTCGCTCATGAATTTGTTCAAAAAAATATTGAATAATGTTTTCTGGAATTTCAAACACAAAATATCACCTTTCTAACGCAAATAGGAATATTCTAACATGAAATATCCTATTATTCAATAAATATTTTAAAAATAAAAAAACAGCTTTCGCTGTTGTTTTTTAAGTGGGGCGCGATAAGGGGATCGAACCCTTGCGTAACGGAACCACAATCCGCCGTGTTAACCACTTCACCAATCACGCCATGTACAAAAGTACATATTAAATTATACCATAAACTAAAAAAAATGCAAGTAAAATATACATAATTAATAAATAATGACAGTTTTTTAGTTTTTTCATAAAATATATTGAGGTGTATAGAATGTATAATAAACAAATAGAATTATATGAACCATATCAAGGATTTATTCGTGGAAATATGTTTCCAAACTTATTTGACCAATATGGTCGTATCTATGACGTAAAGCCAATGAATGAGCAAGCAGAACTATTAACTTATATTGATATTTTTGATTTTGCTCTTATCGATATTGGCTTATATTTAGACGTCCATCCAGATAATCAAAAGATGATAGAACTATATAATAATTTTTTACAAGAGAAAAAAAGTATTTTAAAAAAATACGAAGAAAACTATGGTGCACTTACACTAGGGAGTAATGCACTAAATACAATGCCTTGGAATTGGGATAATAATCCATGGCCATGGGAGGCGTAAATTATGTGGAAATATGTAAAAAAATTAGAATATCCTGTTAATATTCAAAAAAAAGATTTGAAAATGGCTAAATATTTATTAGCACAATATGGTGGTCCTAATGGAGAGTTTGCTGCTGCTATGCGATATTTAAATCAAAGATTTACTATGCCTGATGAACGTGGTAAAGCATTACTTACTGATATTGGTACAGAAGAACTGGCCCATATTGAAATTATAGCTGCTATGGTGTATCAATTAATGGAAGGTGCTTCTGTTGAAGAACTAGAGGCTGCTGGACTTACAAGACATTATGTTCAATATGATCATGCATTATTCCCAACAGATGATAATGGTGTTCCATTCACTTCTGCTTATATAGAAGCTACTGGCGATTATTTAGCAGATTTAGTAAGTGATATGGCTGCAGAACAACGTGCTAGAGTAACTTATGAAAACTTAATGAATATTACTAATGATCCAGATTTACTAGGGCCTCTTTCATTTTTAAGACAAAGAGAAGTAGTGCACTATACTAGATTTAAAGAGTTAAAGGAATATTATGAAGAAAAATATAGTAAAAAAAGTACGGACAAATAGTTCGTACTTTTTCATATTCATTTATTTTCTTTTAATTGATTTTACATTTTCAAGTAAAATTCCTAAACCTTCTGCTGTTGCATTTGCCCCATCGTTTACTATTTTAACAGGAATATCTAGTTCAAAAGATAACAATTGATCTAATCCCCTTAAAAGTGATGCTCCACCTGTCAAAATAATTCCTTTTGATGCAATATCAGCAGCTATTTCAGGATGCACATCTTCTAACATTTCTTTTATTACATCAATTAATTCATAAATATCTTCTTGTAAAGCATCCGATATATCATTAGATGTTATTTTTATAGTATGCGGCAAATTTGTAATTAAATCTCGTCCTCTAACTTCAGATTCTATTTCTTCGCCAAATAATGATGCGGCTTCTATTTTAATTTCCTCTGCCGTTTTTTCCCCGATTAATAATTTATATTTATGCTTCATATAAGTAACAATTCTTTTGTCAAATAATTCTCCTGTTATTCCAATTGAATTTCCTTTAATGATACTTCCTAATGAAATAATTGCTATATCAGTTACTCCGCCCCCCATATCAATCAGCATCACTCCATCTGGTCTTGAAATATCCATTCCTGCCCCTAATGCAGATGCCTTAATAGAGTCAACTAGATAAATGTCTCTAGACCCTAACCTATCAGCTGCTTCTCTAACTGCATTTTCTTCTACTTTTGTAATTTTTAATGGACAATTTATTACCATTTTAGATTTAAAAAATATATTTTTTACTTTTGCCTTTTTTAAAAAATGATTTAATAATTGCTCAGTCATTTCAAAATCAGCAATAACACCCCTTTGAATAGGTCTTATAATTTCTACTCGTTCAGGTGTCCTACCAAACATTCTTTTTGCTTCTATACCAAAAGCAACTGGTTCATTTGTTTCTCTATCAATTGCAACTAAGCTTGGTTCTTTTAAAATAACACCTTTTCTACGTTTATAGATTCGTATATTTGTTGTTCCTAGATCTATACCAATAGCCCTTTCTATCATAAAACCACCCACAATGTTTTCTATTATATCATAACTCCTTTAATTTGTATCTAAATTTTCATATTTTTTTCGTGTAGACTCTCCTCCACGAATATGACGTATATTAGTATGATATTTTAAAATCTCATCAACTTGTAGGTATTGGGTATAATCTAGTTCTAAAAGTCGTTCATGTAAATCCTTATGAACTGTACTTTTAGAAACTTTAAAGATATTAGAAATGGTTCTGACAGTATCTTTCGTTTCAATAATATGTCTTGCCTCTTCCATCACACGACGTGCTATTTTGGAATTCATATGTCACCTCTAATATCAATATATGTAAAAAGAAAGAGTATTATAATGATTTATCATAATACTCTTCTGGATTTACAGAAATATTATCAATTATAAGTTCGAAATATAAATGATTTCCTAAATCTGTACTAATATTAGATTGTCCTGATTTACCAATTAGCATTCCTTTTTGAACAGTATCTCCCTTTTGAACAGTGATATCTGTAATACTTTGATATATACTAGTTACATTAGATGAATGCTTAATAGTAACTATATTTCCTAACAAAGTATCTTCTTTTACTTCTATTACTTCACCATCTAAAACTGCTACTGCATCAAAATTTCCACCCTCTAATCTATAGCTAATTCCTGTATTTTGAATATAAGTATCTTGATAGTAGATTAAAGATTGTTTTTGATTTTCTTCTGTTCCTTTATAATCATAATAATTTTGAGCTATTACCACCTTCATATCAGTATATGGTCTTCCAATGGTATGATCTTGTTCCTTTGAAACTGGAATAGATATTTTACTTAAAATATTATATGCATGATTTGGAACTGTTGTAGCAATCTCAGGACTTTTACTTAAAATCACAAGTCCAATCACTATAAAAGCAACACTTATTCCATAGAGAGAATATACTACTGGTTTTGTAAAAAATTTCATTACTTTCTCACCTCTATTAAAAGTGTGAGCAAATTTTTAGCTTTTATACTAATTTTTTATTTTTTTTATTTCTACACCAGTATAATAATGTTTTAATATCTTATCATAAGTATATCCTTCTTGAGCCATTCCTTCAGCTCCATATTGACTCATACCAACACCATGACCATATCCACTGGTATTAATAGTAACTTTATTACCATTTTGAACAATCGAAAAACTGCTAGATTTTAATTTTAAAAGTGATGCAACTTCTCTTCCTGTATAAGTTTTACCATTTATTTTAATACTTGTAACTCTTCCAGTCTGTGTTTTTTTTAAATCAGATATTTTTATTGTATTAGAACTGGGAAGACTTAAAAGCCCTAAGAAATCAGATAAAGAATAACTTGTAGTATATTGAAATACAGGAGAAATATTATCCCATTTACTATCTACACTTCTAAGATAGGGAACCGATGATACAAACACATCCTCACTATTTTCTGTATAACCATTACTAGTTGAAAAAAACATAGCATTTACTATCTTATCATTATAAACTAAATACTGATAAGCGGTTTCACTCACAGAACTAACTACTTTATCATAATACTCTTCATATTTATCTTTCCACTTTTCTTTTAAAGTATCACTATCAATATATACTTGGTTTAAAACAGTATCTACAACATCATAATCCTTTTCTTTATTTCCTTCTATTTGGTACATAACATAGCTTCTAGATGCTACTGCTTGTGCCTTTAATGCTTCTTTAGAAAAGCTTACAGGCATTTCACCAGCTACTACACCAATAATATATTCTTCTAATGGTACTAGTTCTATTTTACCAGTTTTAGAACGTAATATACGAACCATGGTATTCGACGAAAATTGAAAATCTTTTTCTTCTGTTCTAAAAAAGAACAATATAGTTAATGTTGGTATTACAATAAACAAGCAAGAAAAAAGTAGTACTTTTTTCATGGATTTCCTCCTTTTGAAACATACTACGATATTAATTTCATTTGAAGTACAAAATCATATAAGAAATTTACCACTAAATAGTCTATTGAAAAACTAATCATTAGAAAAAATATTCTTATTTGAAGTATTCTTCCCTGTTTAAAAACTTGTTCTATTTTTACTGCTTCTAATGCATATATTACAATCGGTAAAGTAACTATATAAAGTGCTAATTTAAACATGATAATTATCTATTAGTCCTATTCTTCTATCATGTCTTTCACTTGTTGGATGACTAGTCGTTAAAAATACCCTTAAAATCTCTTTTAGTTCTTCCATAGGAAGTCTTGAACCGATTGCAATCACATTAGCATCATTATCTATTCGTGTTATCTCTGCCTCCCAAGTATCATTTACTTTGGCGCATCTTACTCCAGGAACTTTATTACAAGCAATACTCATTCCTATTCCACTTCCACAAATAAGTACCCCAAAATCTACTTGTTTATGAGCTACTGCCTCACCTACTTTAAAAGCATAATTAGGATAATCTACTGACTCTTCAGTATCTGTTCCATAATTAACAACAGTATAATCTAATGATTCTAAATATTTTGTCAATTCTTGCTTTATAGCAACACCACGATGATCTGTTGCAATTCCAATTTTCATATTATATCTCTCCTTATTTTTTATGATGAATAATGGCGTCAACTGTTTCTTTACCAATAATAACATCAAATGTATTTGTTACATAAGTACAGAAAAAATAAACAGATGCACCAATAGCTGCATATATAACTGTAATAATAATAGACATTAATCTTCCATGACCCGCTAGAGGAATAATAAAGCTTAATCCCCATATAATTATTGTCATAATGAAACAAGCTGCTATGATATAACGCAAATGTCTAAGGGTCCTTTTATAGGAAATATGAATAAATTTCTTTAAATCTATCAAACAGATAATTATAGAAATTCCATATCCTATCATAGTAGCTACTAAATTTCCATAATAAATTGGTAATCCTATTTTATGAAATAATATCATAAACGGAATATTCATTACCACATTAAATAAGAATCCACTAAATAAGCCTATATACATAGCTTTATATCTACTTAAAGATTGCATAGTAACTATAACATTCGTAAATATACTTCCAAATACCGCTACAAAAATACTTACTTTAAATACCTTAGGTCCATAATAAGAACTACCATAAAAAATATTCCATACTGGTTCTGCAAGTAATGATAATCCAACTGCCATAGGAACAGTAATATAAAGAATAATTCGTAGAGCCTTATTAATTTTTAATCTAACTTCAGGCATATTTCCTTCTACATAATCACTCGTTAAGCTTGGCAACAAACTAACAACAATACCATTAGCAATAGCCATAACTATAACATTTAATTTTGTTCCTAGTGTCGTTACAATATTCATAATAACTGAAGCATCTGTTAAACTATACCCTGCAGTTTTAGTAAGAGTATTAACAACAGTAAACATATCTACTAACTGAAATGATGTTCCTATTAATTCCATTATAATCAGAGGTATAGTATAACGAATAATCTTTTTATATAAAAATCTATCTGTAATACCTTTTTCTTCTTCTACTTTTACTATTTTTCCTTCATGAATTTCTTTCTTTTTCTTGTGTAGATAAAAGAATGCTGCTATAGCTCCTAATGTTGCCCCAAAAACAGCAATTCCTACTGCTATACCAAGAGAAGTATGAAATATTTTTATACATAAATAAGATCCTACTAGAATGACAATAACACGTACAAATTGTTCTAATACTTGTGACATAGAAGCGGCTTGAATATATTTCATTCCTTGTAAATAACCTCTAATCATACTAATTAAAGTTACAAAGAAAATAGCTGATGCAGAAACACGGATTACTAATGTAATTTCTCCAATTAAATACTGACCATGCAATACATTGCCATAGGCAAGTAACTCCGCTCCTAAACTAGTAGCTATTTCACTATAATCATTAAAATTAATGATATATTTTGCCAAAATAGGTGCAAATAATAATAAAATAATGGTTGTGACAATGGATGAAATAATCATTACCTTTCCTGCTAATTGATAAGATCTCTTCTTTGTATATTCATATCCTAATGTATGATATTCACTTACCATTTTACTAATAGCTAAAGGCAATCCAATTGTTGATAAATTTAAAAATATTGCATAAATATTATAGGCTGCTCCATAAATAACACTTCCTTCAGAGCCAATAATCGCATAAAAAGGAATTACGTAAAGAACTCCTAATATCTTAGTAATAATTAAACAAAAAGTCGCAATAAATGCTCCGCGAAGGAAATTATCTTTTTTCATCGGCTCATCCTTTCTGTCGTAACAATTATACTATTAAACAGAAAATAAAACAAGTTTCTTCCCTTACTGTTAATTTTGTTGTATACTAATGTACATATGGGGGAAACAGTATGTATCAATTTGTAGAAGACTTAAAAGAAGAGCAATATAAAAACTTTATACAAACTAAAAAGTTAAATCAAAAAAGAACTAGTGATAAAAATTGTATATATATTGGTGTTGCTAAAGATAGAAAATTAGTAGCTTGTTGTAAAATTTTTACACAAATAGAAAATAGGAAAAATGTTTTCTCTATTCCACTTGGTATACAAACTATTATAGAAGAAGAAGAACTATATATTTTTTTTCAAAAATATCTTTTAATAACTGCTAAAAAGTATAATGTTCAAAAAATAAAAGTTTATTCTAAAGAAAATCCATATTTATTAAAGATAGGATTCAAAAAAAAGAAAAAAAATAATGAACATTACCTTGCTTTGAAAAAAGAAAAAAAAATAGAGATTCCCAAATATCTTCAAGTAGTAGAATTAGATACTGAAAGAAAAAGAGAAAAACTAAAAGATTTTAAAATTAAAAACAAAGACTTATTTTTATTTAACAATGTTTCTTTTTTCGCCTTACAATTAGACTTATACACATATTTAGATTCTGTAAAAGATGAAGAAAAAAGAAAGCTAATACAAGAAATGATAATAGAATTTGGAGATGTTTTATTTCTTGAAAGTATTAGTATTGAATATTTAAATGATAATGGAGTTCAATATATAGATTATGATTCTTACTCTTCTCTTTTAGAAAACGAAAGAAAAAATATTCTATTTCCTATATTAAAAGAAGAATTAATAAAAAAAGGAATTCAAAAGCTCTTTCTACCTAATCATATTAATGCAGATACATTAGAAAAAGAAATTATAATAGAGTATGAATATTCTATTAATTCAATTGTCAATTTGATACAAAAAAGAGGATAATTAATTATTATCCTCTTCTTTTTGCTTTAATTCATCTAATAATTCTTCTTTTTCCATTTTTGAATATCCTTTAATTTTTTTATCTTTAGCAACCTCTCTTAAGTCTTCTAATGATAAATCTTCTAAAGAAGCTTCTTTAAAATCACTTTTATCTACTTCATTATCTTCATCTGGCATACATCCATGCTCTACTAAATATTCAATTTGCTCTTTTGTAATTGTTTCATACTCTAATAAAGTATTGGCAATTAAGTCTAATAAATCCTTATTATCTGAAATAATTTGTTTTGTTTTATCATAGCATTCATTAATGATTTTACGTTGTTCTTGATCAATTTCAAACGCTACTTGACTTGAGAAATTTCTACTCTTATTGTAATCTCTTCCTAAGAAAACACTTGATTCCTGATGTTCAAATTGAACAGGTCCTAAATCACTCATACCATATTCTGTAACCATAGCACGAGCAATTTTAGTGGCCTTTTCAAAGTCATTATGAGCTCCTGTTGTTACTTCATCAAAGATTAATTCTTCAGCAACACGTCCACCAAGCAATCCACTAATTGTTTCTAATAACTCTTTCTTTGTCTCTAGGAAAGTTTCTTCTCTTGGTAACATTAAGTTATAACCACCAGCAGTACCTCTTGGAATAATTGTTATCTTTTGTACTTCATTAGCACCTTCTAACTTAATTCCAACAACTGCATGTCCTGCCTCATGATAAGCAACAATTCTTTTTTCTTTTTCTGTATATTTTTTAGTAACCTTAGCAGGTCCCATTAATACACGATCATGAGCTTCATCAATTTCTGACATAGTAATAGCACTTTTATCTCTTCTTACAGTAAGTAATGCTGCCTCATTTAATAGATTTTCAAGATCTGCTCCACTAAAGCCAACTGTACGTTTTGCAATATTCTCTAATTTAACACCCTTTGCAAAAGTTTTTCCTTTCGCATGAACTGCTAAAATTTCTTCCCTTCCTTTTACATCTGGTAAATTAACTGTTACTTGTCTATCAAAACGTCCTGGACGTAATAATGCTGGATCTAATACATCTGGTCTGTTTGTTGCAGCAATTACGATAATTCCTTCATTCTCTCCAAATCCGTCCATTTCAGTAAGTAATTGGTTTAATGTTTGTTCACGTTCATCGTGTCCACCACCTAAACCAGCACCTCTTTGACGTCCCACAGCATCAATTTCATCAATAAAGATTAAACATGGTGCATTATGTTTTGCTTGTTTAAACATATCACGTACACGTGATGCACCAACACCAACGAATAATTCTACGAAATCAGATCCACTAATATAATAGAATGGAACATTAGCTTCTCCTGCAACTGCACGAGCAAGTAATGTTTTACCAGTTCCTGGAGGACCAACAAGTAATACTCCTTTTGGAATTCTAGCTCCCATTTTTTGAAATTTCTTTGGTGATTTCAAGAATTCGATTAATTCAGCAACTTCTTCTTTTTCTTCTGTTAATCCCGCTACATCTTCAAATGTAACTTTCTTTCTATCATCATTTAGGCGAGCTCTACTTTTTCCAAAGTCCATAGATTTATTTGCACTTCCCATTTGCTTTGTAATGAAGTAAAAACCTACTCCTACTAATAAAACAAGTGGTAAGACATTTACAAGTAATGCAAGTAATAAACTTGATTCTGGATCTTTAGTGGTATTAATTTTAAAACCATATTCTTCTCTACCAGCATATAATTCTTTAATAGTAGCATCTGTTAGAGGAGCTTTTGCATAGTAAGATTCATTCTTATTATAACCTTCTAACTTACCAGTCAATTCATAAACACTAGCACTTCCAGCTGGTGTTATTGTTAATTCCTCTACCTTACCATCTTCCATGGCTTGTATAAATTCACTGTAGGATAATGTATTTACCTTTGTATTTAAAACATTAATAAAATACATAACCCCAATAATTACAATGAATAAAAATAAATATGATAGCGCACTTCTTTTAACTGCTTTTTTATTCATAAAAAACTCCCTTCTTTAATAGTACTTTAGTATTATATCATAAATTCCATCTTTTTTTCTATCAAATTGTGTTTTTTTTAAGCCTGGTAACCAAATAATAGTTCCTTTACTATCTGTAACTACTGGCCACAATTTTCGTTCACCTATAGGTACTTTCTCATTTGTAAAAATATCCCCTATTTTTTTATGCCCATCCATATTCTTAATAGTCATGGTATCCCCTACTTGATAGTTTCTAACAATAAGTGGTAATTCTAACATAGAGCTATCTAAATATGTTACATAATTACTTTTTTCTTCACTCGATTCAATAATTTCTATTCTATGCTTATTAGGCAATTCTACACTATCCTTTAATAGAAAATAAAAATCCTTTATTTCAATAAATCTTTCAAATGAAATAAATTGATAATCCTTTCTCACATGATAATGATTTGGAAAATCAATAGAACTATTTATAATCCCATCGTTTATAAAATTCATCAATATTTGAAAATGAATTCTAGTAATTTTATCGATATCTTTCTCATAGATTGAAAATAAATATTGTCTTAAAACTTCTTTTTGAATTACTATATTTAGTTTTTGAAATGACAAATAATTTAACTTTTCGTTTTCTACCAAGTTTTCTAATTCTTTTTGAGAAATCTGTTGAATATAATCTAATGTTTCACTTAAATCTTCACTATATTCCAAAAACTTTAAATGGGCATTTAAATTTTCATTTTTAAAAAATGGTAATAATTCTTTTCTATAACGATTTCTTGTATAACTACTATCCTGATTACTCATGTCTTCCACATAAGGAATATCATTTTTAGAAACATACTGATAGATATCTTCTTTATTTAAATATAATAATGGTCTTAAGATAGTATAAAATTCTCGATTACTTTTCTTCTCTATACCACAAGTACCTTTCAAAGAAGAACCACGTAATAGTCTCATTAATATCGTTTCTATTAAGTCATCACCATGGTGGGCAGTAAACAAATATTTCGAATGATATTTCTTTAATATTTCTTCAAAAAAATGATACCTCTTTTCTCTTCCTACTTTTTCTGTAAATTTTTCTTCATAGGTAAATTTTGTTGTTTCAAAAAGAATATTATTTTCTTCACAATACTTTTTTACAAAAAGTTGCTCTGAATCGCTTTCTTCTCTTAGATTATGATGGATATGGACACAAACTATATGACAATTAGAATTTTTTATATAATTTATGAGAAGATGAAGCAAAGTCATAGAATCTGCTCCACCAGATACTCCCACAACAAAAAATTGCTCTTTCGTCAAGTCTAAATTTTCCTTTAAAAATGAATAAACTTCATTCATATAACCACCAATGCTATTGTAATATAAAACTTACTTTTATACAAGAAAAAGTAAGATACAAAATCTTACTTTTTTCTATTTAGTAGCTGTATATCGTTTAGATTTATAACCAAAGCTAATTGAATTCTTCAATAAACTATAGTTATTCATTGTAATTTCTATTTCATCTTGATGCTCTTTATTTTGCGCCGTAAAAGGCTCTTTAATTGCGTCTACATCTCTTGTGATATCTACACCATTTTGATAAATTTTAATAGTATAGCCCATTAATTCTCCAGTTTCCATACGTACTTCTTTTACTTGGAAAGTATAATTATCTATAACTGTTAATGTATAGGTAGCTACCATACCATTAGAAGTAGTCGCTGTAATAGTGGTAGTTCCTTCTCCACGAATTCTTACAACACCATTTGTTACAATTGCAACACTTGGATTACTACTATTCCAACTAACACTTGGATCTGTTGCATTTTCAGGACTAACTGTTGCGGTTAATGTTATTGTTCCATAACTTGTAGTTACGATATCTGACTTTCTATCTAATTCTATCTTTTTAACTTCTACTTTTTGGTTAGTTACAGTTACTCTTATATCAGAAGATTTTGCTCCATCTTCTGTTGTTGCTGTAATAGTTGCTGAGCCACTATTAATAGCTGTAATTTTTCCATCTACTACCGTAGCTACAGTTTCATTACTCGATACCCAATTAACTTTTTTATTAGTAGCTTTTGCTGGTTTTACAATAGCTTCTACTTTTACAGAAGTACCTTTTACCAAACTAGTTCTTGTAGAACTTAATGTCAATCCTGTAACAGAAACAGTCCCATCAGGATTATGTTCTAATAAATGAGGATCATTTGGTTCTAATATCTCTATAGTAAAACTTTTGCTACTAGTATTCATTGCTCTATCTAATACAGAAACTTCTACTGGAATTGTACCTATTTCACTAGTATCTATAATACTTGGTTTAAATTGTACTTTTCCTCTTATACCCGAAGTAGTATCTATTACCTTATATTTGTTATCAAATGTAAAATTACTTCCTTTTGCTACATAGATAACATCCTGTACCTCAATCGTTGGATTTTCCTTATCAATATTTTCAACACGATAAGGTAATACTTTTGATTTTTTACCATTATCTGCTTTAAGCATAATTTCTAATTCTTGATTTTCTGATACTGTATATTTATTTTCTTCTTGCCAATTTTTTCCACCATCAAAAGAATAGCTTTTAATTTTAATATCTTTATTTTGATAATCTACTGTTACCTCTACATCTTCTGCTGTCCAATATTCATTATTAACAGAAATAGAGATTAAATCTGTCTGCAATTTTACATAAGTTTCTTGATAATAAATATAGAAAATAAAACCACCTGCTATTGTTATCAAGAAAAAAAGAACAAAATAAAATATATTTTTTCCCATAGCCATCACCCATTTTTACTATGTACATAATATCATAGAAGTATGCAAAAGTCAACGAATGACTAACTTACCATTTAATCGTTCCCATATCGTTTTTTTCTAAAAAATAATTAATTTTACTAAACGGTTTACTACCAAAAAATCCTCTATTTGCTGACAGTGGAGATGGATGCACCGATTCTATAATTGGATGTCTTTTATTAGTAATAAGTTCTTTCTTACTGCGTGCAAAACTTCCCCACAAAACAAATATCACAGGTTTTTCTCTTTCATTTAAAGATTTAATAATATAATCAGTAAAATTCTCCCACCCTTTATCTTTATGAGATAATGGTTTATCTTTTTCTACTGTCATAATAGAGTTTAAAAGCAATACTCCTTGTTTTGCCCAATCGGTTAAATCACTTTCTTCTCTTTTTACTCCAATATCTGCATATAACTCTTTAAAGATATTTTGAAGAGATGGGGGCTTTCTAACATCACTATGAACTGAAAACGAAAGTCCATGAGCCTCCCCTAATCCATGATATGGATCTTGCCCTAAAATAACAACTTTTACATCGTCATAATCTGTGAATCTTAAAGCATCAAAAATATTTTGATACGGAGGAAACACTGTTTTAGTGCGATATTCATTTTTTACAAATATTCCCAACTTTTTAAAATAATCTTTCTTCATTTCAGAATCTAATATTTCATCCCATTTTTTATTAATCATTACTTTCACCTACACATTTTAAATTACTTTTATTACCATTACAAATCAAATCATTTATTTTTACATCTTTCGCATAACTATTATAGCTAGAATCATGACAAATTTCTCCTGATTCTGCCATAGTAGATAATTCACTTACCAAAAGACATTCTGAATCAACAGTTAACCACTTCATCTCTGCCTCTTTTAATAAATTTTGTACTTGAATAAGAGTAGTTGCATGTTTACTCTCATTAATAGTATCTACGGTATCCTTGATAGGCTCTGGTGCTTTTTTTTCTCCACAACCTACTAAAAATAACAAACTTAATAAAGGAATTATTTTTTTCATATCTATTCTCCCAAACTATTAGCTATTTCAATAAAGATATCAAGGCTTAAAGCTTCTGCTCTAACATTTAAATCCATATTATATTTCTTTAATACTTGTTCTATTTTATCTAATGGATAATTTTTTAAATTATTTCTCAAATTCTTTCTCTTTTGTACAAAACTGTCTCGAACTAGTTTAAAAAATAAATCAGGATTATTTACCTCGATTTCTTTTTCTTTCTTTCTAAACTCTACAATAATGCTATCAACATTTGGCTTTGGAAGAAATACATTTCTACTAACATCCATTAATTTAAAAACTTCAAAATAACAATTTAAAAATACTGTTAAAGAATTATAGTCTTTAGTACCTGGTTTCGCTTTAAAGCGATCACCTACCTCTTTTTGAACCATAACAACTATTTTATCAACAGGAACTTTATCACTTATAATTTTCATGATAATAGGAGTTGTTATATAGTATGGAAGATTTGCAACTACATATATCTTTTCATAAGAATATTTTTTTAAATCATTTACTACATCAGCTTCTAAGAAATCTTTATAAATAACATCTACATTATTTAATTCTGATAAATTACTCTTTAATACGTCCTCTAATGTTGTATCTATTTCATAACATAATACTTGTTTAGCAGATTGTGCTAATTTATAAGTTAATGAACCTGCACCTGGTCCAATTTCAATTACTAAAGTATCAGAATCAATCTTAGATTTATCTACAATATTATTGATAATATTTTCATCAATAATGAAATTTTGACCGAATTTTTTCTTTAATTTAAAATTATTTTCATCTAATGTATTTTGCATTTTTTTAGGAGAATATTCCATAAAATCACCATTATTATTGTAATATAAATATACTTTTTATACAAGAAAAAAGATGGAATTACCAACCCCATCTTTGTATACTAAATTTTACATCCTTACCGCCTGTATTGGTTCCTTTAGAATCGTTTTGATAAACAAACGCTAAATCCATCCAAATAACACCTTGCTTATAAGCTTGACGCATACTTCCACCAGTATCTAATACTACTGCATAGAATGGATCAATCTTTCCATTATCAATAAGGACCATAGTTCCACAAGGGAAACCGCCTAAATCAGCTGCCACTATACGAACTTTTCCATAAGTAGAATCTGTATAATACATGCCGTTCTCTGTTAAGCTAAAACGACTTCCATTTTCTGTTTTACAAGCAACAGTACCAGTTTTACTACAACCTACACAATCAGATCCATAAGTAGTTAATCTTCCAGTATATTCTCCTGGACGAGCAGTACCTACTTCTACTAACTGCTTAGTAGGATTTCTAAGAATCTTTTTTGTTCCATTATCGTAAGTATAACTTAATCCATCTATTCCTTCTCTTAATATTACTTTCTCAGAATTTCTAGATTTAGATGAATTATAAACATATTCTGTCTCATAAGGAATTACCTCATTTACAACAGATACAGTTTTTGTATAACTTGTATTTTCAACATCTACCATTTGTTCTTGATAATCTCCTAACCCTAAAAAAGATACTAGAGAAACTGCTAAAACAGACAGCCAATTACCAATTAACTTTAGTAAATAGATTTCCATAAGGTCACCTCATAAAAGCTCTAAAGCTAACGAAATTGTATCACAAAGAAATAGTCAAGTCAAATTGATCGATAGCATTTAAAGCCGTAGTTTTAACCACTTCTTCTTTACTAATTTCCTTAATTTCTGCTATTTTAGATGCAATAATATCAGTATTACATGGTTCATTTTTCTTGCCTCTAAAAGGCTCTGGAGATAGATAAGGACTATCTGTCTCTAATAATAAATATGTAAGCGGTAAAGATTTGACCACTTCTTTTAACTTAGCTCCATTTTTAAATGTTACAACGCCACCAATTCCAAAACGAATATTAAGACTCAAAAATCTTTCTGCCATTTCTACACTAGAACCATAGCAATGTAATACATACTTCACATCTGGATATTTCATCATAATATCATAAGTATCCATAATAGCATCTCTACTATGTACAACAACAGTTTTATGATATTTTTGAGCTAACATAATTTGTTTTTCAAATAGTTCTTTTTGTTTTTCTTTACTTGTTTCATCATAATGATAATCAAGCCCTACTTCTCCTATTCCAACTATCTTAGAGTCATTAATATGTTCTTCTATCCATTTTAAATCATCATCTGTGTAACTATCGACAAATTCAGGATGTATCCCAAGAACGCCATATACTTTTTCATTCTTAACTCTTTCTAATACTTCTTTATTAGATTTAGAATCACATCCTGCTGTAATCATAATACCAGGCATATTTTTAATTACACTATCAATAGAGTCATAATACTCTTCTTCTAAATGACAATGTGTATCTATTAACATAAAATCACCTAATACATTATATCATAATTAAAAAGAATCTACCTAATAGACTCCTCCTCTTTTTCTTCTTTATTCTTTGCTACTACATAATAAGCGATATACGCAATTAATACTAAAAAATACAAAATGTCTGTAATCTGATAACTAACTACAAAACTACAAAATACTAAAACGGATACAAAGGAAAGTAATAATACAGTTTCCTTAGTTACATTCTTTTCTTTTGCTTTCATACTTTTTCTCCTCACAAGATAGAGTATAACATAAAGTTTTATTATTAGTGCTATTAAGTTATCGACAAAGTTAGGAATTTTACGTTATTTTACAACACATTTCCTGATTTATCGACAAAATATTACAAAAAAGAACTACTATTGTAGCTCTAATTTCCTATTTTTTCTAAGTATAAACCATCTGTACTTATTACTTTATAATCCTGAGTTTTATTTCTAATTATTTTATTAAAAAATTCTTCTAAGCTTTGATATCCGCAAACAACTTCTTTATCAATACGCATAGTAGGACAAAATGTCGAACTGACATGATAGTTATTAATAACCCCATTTGTAATTTCTAAACCATTTACTTCTACTGCTGCATATACAGTTATGTTTTCATTATTATTTTGATATTCTTTTTTATAAACATCATAAAAAAGATTTAACTGTTTTGTTTCTTTATGATCTAATAAGTAGATTCCAACACGTTCCCATTCTGTCTGATTTAATACTGTATTTTTTATATTATTATTTAACTTTTCTAATGCCTTAGAATAGCAGTTTTTTAGTAGATTTTCATCCAACTGTGAAATCTCTGTTATATACTGTTTTTGTGTAATTGGTACTTCTGGAACATCATTTTTTTCTTTTCCTTGCAATTTTACAAAAGCAAAACAACAAATAGCCATAAAGATGAGCACAATAATTACAGCAACTATTTTAGCTCTCTCTGTTTGCATATATCTTTTTTTATAAAATTCTTCTATGCTCAATATAAAATCTGCTGAAGTAGAATTGTTACTTTTTCTAGTAATAGTTATTTTATTTTTACAATATTCACATATGGTTATTTTATCATTTTCTTCAAAAGATAATGGAGCACCACATTTTGGACAATTTTTTTGAATCAGTTTCATATTATCTACCTACTTCTACATACATTCCTTCAGTACTTTTAATTGTATAATCGCCTAATTTTCCTCTAAGCACTTTATTATAAAATTCTTCTGTATTTTCATAACCTATAACAAAATAACTAGTAGTATTAGGTAAAAATCTCATAGAATTTACACCGTTTCCTCTAAAAGTTGTTAATACAATTCCATCGTCAGATAACTTTAAATCAGTATATCTCACCCCAGCATAAGTTTCTAAAGTAGTACCATTAATTAAATATTGTTTTTTATAAACATCATATAAAAAATTATAATCTACTACTGTTTCTTCTTTAGAGTTTAATAAATACATCCCTACATATTCCCAATTTCCTTCTTTTGTATCACTAGGAACATTCACCCTTTCACTTTCTATCTTTTTTAATGTTTCTTCATGAAATAATTCTAATGATTTTTTATCTATTTGTGAAAATTCAGTTACATAGGTATCTTTTTTAGTAGTTATATTAGAACTAGTATTATCGCCTAGTTCTTTTTTTAAATCTTTCATAATATCTTCACAATTGGTAACAAAAAATAAAATAATTGCACCTATAACAAGAAAGATAATCCAGATACATGAAAATTTTTTACTGTTATTTTTCGATTTATCTTCATAATATTTGGCCACTCTAAATCTAAATTCTACATCATCAAAGGAACTATTTTCCTCTCTTTCAATAATAAGTTTTTGCTTACAATATTCGCAAGTTACTTCTTTAGCATTTTCATCAAATGATAAATTTGCGCCACAACTTGGACACTTTTTTTGAACTAATTTCATACTACCCTCCTACTTTTACAGTATATCATATAAATATTTGAAAAAAAAGAACTACTATTGTAGTTCTATATAAAGACCTTCTGTAGCTTCTATTTCATTGTTTTTAGCGTGTTCTTTAATTACTTTTTCATACAAATCTTTATTACTTTCGTATCCACGAACACTATCCCACTCAATAACACTCATTGGTGCATGTGGGAATCCATGATCGATAAAAGTAACATTTCCATTATTATCTATTTCAAAATCACTATAAGAAACTGCTGCATAGTAGTCCTTTAATTTTTTATTAACCGTATATTTCTTTTTATAAACAACATATACCGAATTTCTTTCATAACCTTGACTTTTTACAAAATAAAAACCTACATAATTCCACTTTTCTGTATTATTACCAGTTATATCAGTAGTAAATTTATTCAATACATTTAAGCTAGAAGATTGTAATTGTTCTAATGTTTTATCATCTATTTGAGATATTTCTTCTACATCCTTAATCTTTGGAAGATCTAATTGGTTATCATCAGGAATTTCTAATGGAATATTATTTTCTGTTTTAAAATTAGATTGAAACTTTTCTTGTTCAGAAAAACCTCGATAAACCATAATAATTGTGAATATTACCATAGCAATAAAGAAAACTGCAATAAAAATCATTGTTCCTGTTGCTGCTTTACTATGAATTTTTGCTACTTCCAAAATAAAATCATCACCATTAAAAAAATCTGTAGAAGATTTATGCTCTCTTTCTATCATAATTTGTTGCTTACAATATTCACATTTTATTTTTGTATCATTTTCATCAAATGATAGGCTTGCTCCACAGTTTGGACATTTTTTTGTTACTAATTTCATAGCTTCACCCCATTTGCTTGATTATAGCATAAAACTAAAAAAAGAACTACTTTTGTAGTTCTTCTAAGAATTTATCTTTATCAATACGAGCAAACAATGCTTCTGGATCATTTAATGATTTTCCACTTTCTAATCCGCCAAATTCTTTAATACTATCAAAATCTATTTTATCAGTATTTAATTGACTAAATATTTTTTCTGATGTTTCTGGTAAGAAGGAATGTAGTAATACTGCACCTACTCTAATAGATTCTAACAAATTATAGATAACTGTTTGTAATCTTTCTGTTTTTTCTTCTTTTGCTAAAGTCCATGGCATTGTCTCATCAATATATTTATTACTTCTTCTAAATATTTCAAACACATGATCAATAGCTTCTGCTACTTTTAGTGATTCCATAGCATTACTAGCTGCATGAATAGATTCTTGTACAGTATTTTTTAAATCTGCATCAATCTCTTCTTCAATACCAACTGTTGGTACGATGCCATCAAAATATTTTTTAGCCATTGAAATTGTTCTATTGACTAAGTTTCCTAAAATATTAGCTAAATCAGAATTATATCTTTCAATCATTAATTCATATGTTAAATTTCCATCATTTGCAAATGGTATTTCATGTAATACATAAAAACGTACTGCATCTACTCCAAAAAGGTCTGCTAAATCATCTGCATATACAGCATTTCCACGACTCTTACCAATCTTATCGTTATTTGTAAGTAACCATGGATGACCAAATACTTGCTTTGGTAAGTCTAAGTCTAGTGACCATAAGAAACATGGCCAATAGATTGTATGAAAACGAATGATATCCTTACCAATTAAATGTAAGTCTGCTGGCCATAACTTTTTAAAATTATCGGTTGGGTTTTCAGTATCATATCCAATTTCTGTAATATAGTTTGTTAAAGCATCTAACCATACATAAACAACATGTTTTGGATCAAAGTCTACTGGTATGCCCCATGAGAAAGACGTTCTAGATACACATAAATCTTGTAATCCTGGCTTAATAAAATTGTTAAGCATTTCATTCTTACGAGATTCTGGTTGAATAAATTCTGGGTGTGATTCTATATATTCTACCAAACGATCTTGATATTTTGATAACTTAAAGAAGTATGCTTCCTCACTTTTTTCTTCTACTTCTCTTCCGCAATCTGGACATTTACCCTCTACTAATTGAGATTCTGTCCAAAAGGATTCACAAGGAGTACAATATAAACCTTTATATTCCCCTTTATAAATATCTCCTTTATCATACATTTTTTTAAATATTTTTTGTACTTTCGCTTCATGTTCTTCATTTGTTGTTCTAATAAAATAATCGTAGCTAGTATTCATTTTATCCCAAATTTCTTTAATTTGAGCTGCTACTTTATCTACATATTCTTTTGGTGTTACACCTGCATCTTTTGCCTTTAATTCAATTTTTTCTCCATGTTCATCTGTTCCTGTTTGGAAGTAAACATCATACCCTTGTGCTCTTTTAAAACGTGCAATAGCATCTGCTAAAATAATTTCATAAGTATTTCCAATATGTGGTTTTCCTGATGTATAAGCAATTGCTGTTGATATATAATATTTTTTATTTTCCATAATTTCTCCTCCTAATAATCTGATTCTCTATCTATGAAGTTTTCTTCTTCATCGTCTACTACTAAATATTTTATGAACATTCCCTGACACATACCATCACCTTTTTTAACGACATAATCTTCAGTTCCTTCATTTTGAATACGTATCCACATATGTCCATTATTATTTTTGTTATTGTAGTAATCTGCATCTATTACACCTACTTGGTTCGTCATTCGCACATTATACCTAAATCCCATGCTGCTTCTATCTAGTAATAGTAAAGCATCATCTGGTTCCATTGCTACTTTAATACCAGTTGGTATTTTTCTAATTTCACCTGGTTTTAAAGTATAATCAAAAATAGCAAAAAAATCATAAGCTGCTGCTTCCTTAGTCTCTCTTTTTGGCAAAGCATAAGACTCATATAATTCTAAATCATCTGCTATATCCTTCTTAAATTGTTCAAAAGTAATTTTTTCAAATTTTCTCATAATTCACTTCCTATCATAAAAAAATCACATCCTAGAATAAGGACGTGATTCACGCGGTACCACCTTAATTTATAAATAAACATTTATACACTCAAAGCCTTAACGCGGCACACGTTTTATACTTTCCTATAAAAAGCTCCAGACCCATTCGAAATAACTTCCATTTGCTTGCTTTCACCTAACCAAGCTCTCTAATAAAATATCCATTATTTTTCTTTCCTTCATCGCCTTTGAATGGCTCCATTATAGCACACTCTTTAACATTCTTCAAGATATTTCTTTAAAAATAAAGTTACAAAAGAAAGTAGTTCACGCGCCTTTTCCTCTTTAGAAAAGAAAACAATTCTACCCGATTCTTTTTCATCTATAAAAATTGGTAAAGAAATACATTCTTCTTCATTTAATTTTTTCTCTAACTTTTTCTTGGATATTTTAGATGGGTGCTGAATAATTTCATAATCTTCAAGTAATAACCCTTCAATATGGTAATGTTCATAAATAGAATTTAATAAAATCTCTGATAAAAAACCAATCTCTTGAATACTAGAATATTTTTTAATAGATAAAGATTCTGGTGTACAAGAAAGTTCTAATAAATCTCCATTATGAATATCCATCTGCTTTCTAATATCCTTTGGTAATACAAGTCTTCCTAATTCATCTATTTTTCTTATAATTGTCGTTTTTCCTCTTTGCATAAAAGCTCCCTTCTACTACTATTTTGATTTTTTTAAGATGTTTTATACTTTGAAAATAAAAGAAATTGTGCTATAATCGTATAATGCACAAAAGGAGGAGTGATTTTATGAAAGATACTTATGTTTTTGGTCATAGAAAACCAGATACAGATAGTGTTTGTAGTGCAATTTCACTTGCTTACTTAAAAAATGCTTTAGGAACAAAAGCAATTCCTAAAGTACTTGGAGATATCAATGCCGAAACAAAATTCGTTTTAGATTATTTTAATGTAAAAGAACCAAGATATTTAAATGATGTAAAATTACAAATTGGAGATATTGAATACGAAAAAGATATTTACTGTGATAAACATGAATCTCTTTATAATACTATTTCTTATATGAGAACAAATCATTTAAGTTCTATTCCAATTGTAGATGATAAAAAAACATTTTTAGGTCTACTTTCCATGAAAGATATTACCAATGAACTAATCAGTTGGGACTATGATGTTATCAATACTTCTTTTGATAACATTTTAAATACCATTGAAGGTGAAGTAGTTTTAAGATTTGACGAAGAAATTACTGGTAATGTCATGGTTGCTTCTTTTAGAAGTACTACTTTTATTCAAGATATTGAACTAGATAGTAACTCTATTTTAATTGTTGGAGATAGACATAGTATTATTGAATATGCTGTTGAAGCAGGTGTTAAAATGTTAATCGTTACAGGTAGTAATGATATTAAACCAGAGCACATTGAAATAGCTAAGAAAAATCATGTCAACATCATTAAAACTTTCCTAAGAACATTTAATGTTGTAAAAGTAATCGGAATGTGTAATTATGCAGAAACACTAATGTGTGAAAATAATATTGTCTATGTCCAAGAAAAAGATTATGTTCACGAATTTTCTGAAATGACTAATAAGCTACGTTATAAAGTATTCCCAGTTTTAGATCAAAATAAAACATGTCTTGGTGTAATACAACTTGCAGATTTAGTTAATAAACATAGAAAAAAGGTAATTTTAGTAGATCACAACGAAAGAGAACAAAGTGTTGATGGACTAGAAGAAGCAGAAATTATAGAAATTGTAGACCATCATAAAATTGGAACTATTGGTACAACTCAACCTATTAACTTTAGAAATATGACAGTTGGTTGTACTTGCAGTATTGTTTACCTTTTATTTAAAGAAAATAAAGTAGATATTCCAAAAGATATTGCAGGACTTATGTTATCAGCTATTATATCAGATACTTTATTATTCCGTTCTCCTACTACTACAGAATTAGATAAAGAAATAGCTTTTAATCTATCTCAAATTGCTGAAGTGGATATGGAACAATATGGATTAGAAATGTTAAAAAGTGGTTCTTCCCTAGAAGAAAAAACAACAGAAGAAATTCTATTTACCGATTTAAAAACTTATGCTTTTGAACATACAAAATGTGGTGTTGCTCAAATTAATACTTTAAGTATTGAAGATATTGATTCCAGAAAAGAAGAACTTCTATCTTTAATTGAAGAAACAGCCAAAGAAGATAACTACCATACTATATTATTACTTGCAACAGATATTATTAAAGGTGGTTCTTACATCTATTACAATAAAGCAAGTAAAGAACTAATGGAGAAGGCTTTTGAAGTAGAAGATATTCATCAGGGTTATTTCATCCCTAAATTAGTATCTCGTAAAAAACAAGTTATGCCAGCAATATTAAATGTATTTGAAGATAAATAAAAACTTCCTAAATGGGAAGTTTTTTTATAAATGCGTTTTATTAACTTTTTTCTATCAAGTTCTTTTTTTCTAAAATCTTTTGAACCCTATTAAAATTACTCATTTTATTATTAATAGAAATTTTTAAATTATTTGTTGTTTTAATTTTAATTTTTTTAGAAGATTTAATTTTTACTTTTAAAATATGCTTAAAATTTATAACCCTTTTTCTTCCTAACATATTTTTTATTCTAATGTTATCTTCATCTATTATAATTTCCTTATTTCTAAATAACAAATAATAATAAATTATTAAAAGTAGCATTAAAACTGTTAAAGTTAAACAAACTGGGATGTACTTAGCACTATAGTTAAACAGATTTGATGATATAAGAATCCCTATATTCAAAAATATAAGTGCAATATCCAACTTTATATACAACATAAAATTCCATAAAAGTTTATCATAATATTTAACTATTATTTGCTTATTATCATAAATCTCTGGATTTTTAGTATTATTAGATGCCCATAGAATTAATAACTGAATTAACAACGCAAATAAATATGAAATAAATAGTAATAATTCCATTAATCATTCTCCTTTTTAGCCTTTTAAAGATTCCTTAATAATTCTAAGTAAATCCATTAAATAATAAATATAATGCTTATCTAGATTAATAGTATCTAATGTAATAATTAATTCCTTATTCTTCATACTAAACCTAAATTTACGAGTTAAGGAACATACTCGTAAGAATAATTCATCTCCATTAATATTTTCAGTTATTTCTTTTGGTATATGGACTTCTATGAAGTTCTTTGTTTGAACAATTCTGGTGATATTTAATTCTTTTGCTTTATTTTCAAACAATTCTTCACGCATATAAATTAAAATATCCTCACTTAATGTACCAAATCTATCTTCTAATTCCTGTTTAATTCTTTCAAAGTCTTCTTCTGTTTGAATCTGATTAATCATCTTATGGATTTCAATTTTTAAGTCTTCTTCTTTTACATAATTATCATCAATAGAGGTTGCAACTTCGAGTAGTGGTTGTTCTGCCACATTTTCCTCTTCTTCAACCTTTTTACCTTTTAATTTACTTACCTCATCATTAAGCATACGAATAAATAGTTCCACACCGACAGAATCGACAAATCCTGCTTGCTCACTACCTAGTATATCCCCCGCTCCACGAATCGATAAGTCCCTCATAGCAATACTAAATCCACTACCTAATTCTGTAAATTCTTTAATAACACTTAACCTTTTTACTGCTATATCAGATAATACTTTTCCTTTATTATACATGAGATAACAGTAAGCAATCTTATTACTTCTGCCTACTCTACCTCGTATTTGATATAACTGGGATAAACCAAATCTATCAGCATCTATTATAATTAAAGTATTTACACTAGGTATATCAATACCTGTTTCAATAATGGTTGTACATAGTAAGATATCATACTCTCTATCCATAAAATGGATCATAACATCTTCTAATTCTTTCTTATCCATTTGACCATGAGCACAGACTATTCTTGCTTCTGGTACTAAAGACGCAATCTCTCTAGCCTTTGTTTCCATATCATCAATATGGTTGTATAAAATAAATATTTGACCATTACGAGCCATTTCTTTATAAATAGCATCTTTTATAATCTGTTTATTCTCTTCTAACACATAAGTTTGAACAGGATATCTATTTGTCGGTGGAGTCTCGATTAATGATAAACTTCTAACACCTGTCATAGACATTTGAAGAGTTCGTGGGATTGGGGTTGCTGAAAGCGTTAAAACATCGATATTGGCTTTATATTGTTTAATCTTTTCCTTATGTTTCACGCCAAACCTTTGCTCTTCATCAATGACTAAAAGGCCTAAATTTTTAAAATCCACATCCTCACTTAAAATTCTATGAGTTCCAATTAATAAATCTACTTTTCCTTCTTTTAATCTCTCTAAAGCTAGTTTCTTTTTTTTAGCTGGAACAAATCTATTTAATAATTCTATTTCAACAGGAAAGTTCTTAAATCTTTCTAGGGCATTATGATAATGCTGACTAGAAAGAATTGTTGTAGGGCAAAGAAATGCTACTTGCTTACCAGACAAAATTGCTTTAAATATAGCACGGAAAGCTACTTCTGTCTTACCATATCCAACATCTCCACATAAAAGTCTATCCATTGGATGAGTACTTTCCATATCCCTTTTTATTTCATCAATAACTCTTAATTGATCGACTGTTTCATCATAAATAAATTCTTTTTCAAACTGAATTTGTTCTTCTTCATCTTGTTTAAATGCAAAGCCTACAGTACTCTCCCTTAAAGCATATAATTGTAGCAAATCAGCTGCGATACTCTCAATCTTATTCTTTACCCTTAACTTTGTCTTTTGCCACTCTACACCGCCTAATTTATTTAATTTAGGAGCTACTCCATCAGACGCTGAATATTTACTAATGAGTTCTAATTTTTCAACAGGAATATAAAGTTTATCTCCTGCTTTATACTCTAGCATTAAGTAATCTTTTTTAAGACCATTTTTTACTAATGTTTTAATACCACAATACCTACCAATACCATGAACATTATGAACAATATAATCCCCTATTTCTAGCTTGTTGATATCACGAACTTTACTACCCATTTTAAAGTTTGTTTTATAAGCATTACTAGACTCTTTTTGATTAAAGATTTCTTTCTCACTAATCACAACAAACTCTTTATAAATGTATCCTTCTGATATTTTAACTAGGATAATATTAATTTGATTTGGAAATATCTCTTTTTCATTCGTTAAAATAATCTTATCAATCTCTAAATAATCGATTAATTTATTCGCTAAATATCTACTACCTAAGCAAATAATAACTGTCTTTTTATCTTTCAAATATTGATTTAAACGCTTATTAATTTCAGTGGCATTGCCTTGAAAATTATCAACTGGATAAGATTCATATTTTTCTATTTTTTTAGCAGTCTTTACCTCATTATCAAAATTAATGAAATAAAGAACATCTTTAGGAATAGTAAATGGAAACATGTAAGTAGTTGAATCTGGCTCTTCATTATTTTTCCTGTATTCTTCTACCTCATCAAATAAAACAGTGACGCTTGCTTCTATTGTTTGATAATCATTAAGTACTACTAATGGATTATCTAAATATTCATATAGATGTACTGGCGTTAAATAATTTGGAAGATTTCTTTGTTTCTCTTCTATTTCTAAAGGTTTGCCAATTAAAAATTCAGTATTAGGTGAAATAGAAACTTCCTTTTTAGGTTCTATTGTTAGCTGTGTTTCTACATTAAACTCACGAATACTTTCAATCGTATCTCCCCAGTACTCTATACGTATTGGATTATCAGCAGCTATTGGAAATATATCTATAACATATCCACGAACTGCTATTTCACCTGTCTTATTAACTAAAGTCTCTCTAGTATATCCAATAGAGAATAACTTATCTACAAGTTCTTTTACGGAATAATCTTCATTTACTTTTAATGTAATATAACTATCTTTATAAACATCTTTTGGAGGGAGATATCTTAAGTATCCCATTAAATTGGTTACAACAATACATTTTTCTTCTGTTATCTTTTTTAATGTTTCTAAACGAGTAATTTTTAATTCTGGTGAGATTGCTAAAGCTTCACTTGTTAAAAAATCATCCATTGGAAAGAAATATACAGATTTTGTGTAGTTGAGACATTTTTGATAATAAAGGTTTGCTTCATATAAAGAAGAACACACGAAAAGAACAGATTGATCTTTATTTTCAAACTGTTTTACTAGATATTGTACTTTTAATTCTGGCGTTAAACCAACAATTCCTTCTTTTTCTTTTAATACTTCTTCCTCTGTAAAAACAGAAAATCTACTCTGCATAGTCTCCTCCTTTAAACGGCAAAAATGATAAATTTATCATTTACCATTATATTTATTCATTAAATTTTCAAATGTCATTTTTGGATAATCTTTAAAAATATCAACCATTTTATCTAATGTTTTATCCATAATCTCTTTTTCTTCACCAGAGAAATGACCTAATACATAATCTTTTGTATCTAATTTTTTATTATTAGAAATACCAAACTTAATACGCTTATATTCTCTTGTCTGTAAGTGTTGTTCAATGTTTTTAATACCATTATGCCCACCACTACTACCTTGGTATCTAAGTCTCATACTTCCAACTGAAGTATCTAAATCATCATATATGATTAGAATGTCAGATATTGGTATTTTAAAGAACTTAACGTAATCTCTAATAACTTCTCCTGATAAATTCATGTATTTTTGGGGTTTTAATAGGATATATTTTTCTCCTTCATAGATTCCTTCTGCATAAATTCCCTGAAATTTCTCTTTTTGAAAACTGATATTTAAGAATTTAGCAATACGATCTAATGCCATAAAACCTACATTATGTCTTGTATTTTCATACTCTCTACCAGGATTACCTAAACCTACTATTAATTTCATTTAGTACCCTCTACTTTCAAGTATTCATTATATACTTCGCTCTTTTTCATATTTCTCTCTTTTGCGACCTGTTTCATAGCATCCATTTTGCTCATGCCATCTTCTAAATAGAGATTAACATGTTCTATAAGAGATAAATTTGAAAAATCTGAGTTTTCTTTATTTCCCTCAACAACGAGTACCATTTCCCCTTTTAAATCAAGGTTTAAACTTGAAAAAGTGGAAATTGTCCCTCGAAAAATTTCTTCGTATTTTTTTGTTATTTCCCGGGAAATAGTCATTTTTCTGTTATTTCCCAAAACTTTTTGAAGGCTCTCTAAAGTATCTTGCAAACGGTGTGGTGCCTCATAAAAAATCATAGTTGCTTTCTCATTTTTTAATTCTTCTAATTCTTTTTCACGTTTAGAAGCTTTACTATTTAAAAATCCATAAAATAAAAATGGCATAGGAGCAAGTCCAGACGTAATAAGTGCTGGAATTAATGCTGTGGCACCTGGAAGTGCTACTACATTATAACCTGCCTCTATTACAAATCTTGCAAGTTCATAACCTGGATCACTTATAACTGGTGTTCCTCTATCACTTACAAGTCCTACTGTTTTTCCCTTTTTTAAATATTCTAGTATTTTCTCATGATTATGAGTCTCATTATGCTCATGGTTTGCTATTAATTTCTTTTTAAGTCCTAAATAATTTAAAAATAGACCAGTTTCTCTTGTATCTTCACAGAAAACAACATCTACTTCTTCTAACACTTTTACTGTTCTATAAGTAATATCATCCATATTTCCTATTGGGGTTGGTATTAAATAAAGAGTTGGACTTCCATCATAACTTTTTTGAGACATCGTATCACCTCTAATTCTCTTCAAAAAATTTCTTTACTTCCTCTGTATATTCTCCAGTAGCTGTATGAGTATATAGAGGATTTATTACTTTAAGACCAGGCTTTCCTAATTTTCTTCCTTCAATAAGTAAAATATTAGCTTCTTCATCTGGATGTGGATATACAAATTGAATTCTTTTAGGTTCAATATGAAATTTTCTCATGAGTTCAATTATTTCTACCAAGCGTTCTGGTCTATGAACAATTCCTAAAACTCCATTAAACGTAAGTAATCTACTACTAATTTCAAGTAATTGTTCTAAATTTAAATAAACTTCATGTCTAGCAATCGTTTTATAAGTACTATCATTCACATTAGAATCCTCTTTATATTTAAAATAAGGAGGATTACAAGTAATAATATCAAATGTTCCTTCCTCTAATTCTTTAGATACTTGATTAATATCTCCCTCTAGTATTTCTATTCTATCTTCTAAAGAATTACAGTTAATAGAATCACGTGCAAGTTCTGCTACTTCTTTTTGTAATTCCACTCCAATAATAGAAGCATCTGTTTTCGTAGATAAAATAAGAGGTATTGGAGCATTACCACAACCAATATCCAATATTTTTTTAGCTTTTTTAGATATCGTGATAAAATTCGGTAGTAATACCGAATCTAATGAAAAATGAAACATACTTGTATCTTGATAAATATATAAATCTTTATATCCTAATAAATAATTCTTAACTTTCATTCTTATCTTTTTCCAATTCTACAATTCCAACATCTGGAATGTTTACACGATAAGTTCCTTTTAAGATATCAATACTGATAACTTTACCTTCACCTTGTTCTGTAGTAACTTTCTTACCAACTTTTGGCATACCTTGTCTTAACTCTTTATAACATTCATCTTCATATTTTAAACAACATAAAAGTCTTCCACAGACACCATTAATCTTTGTTGGATTTAAAGCAATATTTTGATTTTTTGCCATATTGATAGAAACAGAATCAAAGTCAGATAAATATTTAGCACAGCAAAGAGGTCTTCCACAACTACCATATCCACCTACTTCTTTAGCTTTATCACGAACTCCAATTTGTCTTAACTCTATTCTTGTTTTATAGATAGTCGCTAAATCCTTAGCAAGTGAACGAAAATCTACTCTCTCATCTGCCATAAAACGGAAAAATAACTGAGATCTATCTAATGTATAACTAGCATCGATAACATACATTTTAAGTTTATATTTATCAATTAAGTCTCTACATTTCTTTAATGCTTTTTTTGCATCTTCCTTATTCTTCTCATTCTTTTTTAAATCCTTATCATTAGCTTTTCTAATAATCTTACTAAGAGCAGATTTTAATTTTTCTTCTTCTAATTCAAAAGGCTCTGTTGCAATAAAACCTAATTGTTCTCCTCTTTCAGTTTCTACAACAACTGGTTCTTTGATAGCGTACTCTTCATTACCTGGAGAAAAATGATATACTTTACCATTCTCTTTATAATTAACACCTATAACACGAATCATTTTTTCACCTCCATTAAATCTATTACTAGCTTGTCCATTAACATCGTAGCATTTACATTGAATTTTATCTTTTCACTTAATCCTAATAGTATCTCTAATTTCTTGCAGATAGAAAGCACTGAATTACTACTAGATACTTTGCGTATATCATCCGCATATTCTAAAAAGAACTCTAACTTCTTTTCAAGCAAGTCATTTAAAACATCCTTATAATACAATATAAACCACTGAAAAACAAGATATAACATTTTCTTATCATTAAACTTCTCTAGGAATGGCTTATTTTTATATATAATCGCCTGATATCCGTTTTTTTCAAAGAAATTGATATATTCTACCATAGATGCTATTTTGTCCTCTGTAGCCTCATTATTTAAGAATTCTTCTATATCTTCTTGGTTATGAAAAGAGTAATAAGCAAGTAAGGATTTTGTATCCATATTTGCTTTTAAACGATTATTCTCTTTTTTTAAAGATAATACCTGACAACGTGAAACTATCGTATTCATTACTTGATAAGCATTATCAACAAGTAGAATAGCTGTAATTCCTGGTACTGGTTCTTCTAAAAATTTTAAAATGGAATTGGCAGAGGCTGTATTAAGCTTGTCCGCTCCATCAATAATATAAATCTTTTGATTTCCTACTAATGCTTTTCTATTAAATTCTTGTTGCAATTCTTCTAACTGTTCTTTTTTGATCCATTGTCCTTCTGGATGAATAATTTTAATTTCTAAAAAATTACCATCATCAATTACCTTACATTGATTACATCCATCACACTTTTCCGCATTGGTATAATGATTTGGACATAATAGATATTTAGCAAATGATAAAGCAAAATTTAATCCTTTAGAATATCCATTTAATTCCACTAGGTAAGCATGTGTTACTGTATTCTTTTTAATAGCATTTAATAATGTCTTATAGATTATTGGTTGTTCTTGTTTATATTCATCTAACATACTTACCTCCTACTTAATAAATATAGATTAATATCAATATTAAAGATATTAAAGCGGGTACTCCTAAGATTGCTACTGCAAGTACTGTAATAACATTAATAGGAATCATTAAATTTAATGGTTGTACTAATAAATTATATCCATAAAGCAAAAAAGAACTAATAATGATTTTTCTAATCCACTTCAATATTTTTGACATACATTTTCACCTAATAAAATGTATTCAAAACAAGAGCATTAAGAACTAATCACCATTAGATATTTTTTTTCTATTTTCAAGTGCTAACTCTAAAGTTAAAGAATCGACATAATCCATATCTGCACCAAGTGGTACACCATGTGCTATCTTAGAAACTAAGATATTTGATTTATCTAATATTTTAGAAATATATAGAGAAGTTGTTTCTCCTTCTACACTTGGTTTTAATGCAAGAATAACTTCTTCTATTTCTTCTTCCTTAATACGATTAATCATCTCTGGTATATGAATATCTTCTGGATTAATTCCTTCTAATGGAGAAATCAATCCATCTATCACATGATAATATCCATGGAATGTGCCTAGCTTTTCAAATAACATAATATTCTTAGGACTTTCCACCACACATAATAATTTCTTATCTCTAGAGTCATCTTTGCAGATTTCACATAAATCATCTTCAGCAAGATTATTGCATCTAGAACATTTTTTAATTTTTGTTTTTGTATTTTTCAAAGAATCTGCAAATACATCAATTGTTTCTTGTTCAAAGTTAAGAGTTGAAAGAGCAAGACGTTCTGCTGTCTTCTCTCCTATCCCTGGTAGTTTCTGAAAACATTCAATTAAGTTCTGAATGGTTGTTGGATATCGCATTAGAATAATCCTGGCATACCTTTCGTATAAGCACCCATTTTTTCTTCTACTACCTTATCAACTTGTTTCATAGCATCATTAATAGCTACCATAATCATATCTTGTAACATTTCAATATCATCTTTATCTAATTCTTCTGCTTCAATATGAACAGATAATAATTCTTTCTTTCCATTCATTGTTACAGTTACTAATGAAGACTTACCTTCAAATGTCATAGCATCTATTTTCTTTTGAGTCTCCATCATATCTTTTTGTAGTTTTTGTGCTTGCTTCATCATAGCTTGCATATTCATAATTATTCCTTCTTTCTATTCGTATTCTACTATATTTTCAAACATCTCATCAATAATATTTGTCTTTTGTACACAATCTTTTTCTTGTTCAAAAATCTTGTGGATATCTATCGTTTCATCTTTAAATACATACTGATTTTTCTTTGCATTAAATTCTTTTTTAATAGTATCCCATTCATTCTCATCTACTGCTATCATGTGATATTCACCATGTAAATAATCTAGGAATATTTTTTCGAACGCTAGTATTTCTAAATTGAACGCTTCTGCCATTAAACTTGTCTTATAGACAAATATCATATATTGATCACTAATTACTTTTAACTCCCCATCAAAAAGTAAAGATATTAGTTTACTGTAATCAGGATTCATAAGTAATTCTTTTAAATCTTCTAATTTTTCTTTAAATTGATTTCTATTCTTTTGTGATACCGCAACTAAAGCATTATTGATTCTTATTTTTTTAACACTCTCTAATTGCATCTTTGCTTCTTCTGATAGTATCGATGAAGTATCTATTTCTTTCTTCTTAGGAGCAGGAATTTCTACTTCATTTGTTTCTTCTTCCATTACTGGCATAGAAATAGGCTCACTTACCTGTTTTACAGTTTCCACTTTACTTTCATTCTGTTTGATTTTTATTGGCGGTTGTTCTACAGGAGCTACTTCTTTTGCTACTTGAACAACTGGTACTGGTTCATCGACCATTTTTATAATTTCTATCTCTAGCAATATCTTATTATTGCTAGAATTTTTCATATTTCCGATTAATTCAGATAAAGAATGAATATAGTTATAAATTTGACTATTATTTATCTTTTGTTTGATATTTTCATAATATTCTTCTTTTTCTTCAAAATATTCTGGAACATTACTATACAAAATTATATTTTTTAATTCGTCAATCAATTCTTGGGTAATTTTTACTATATTTCTACCCTCTTCTTCATAAGTTTCTATCTTTTCTAAAAGAGATACCATATTTTTATCAAGAATACAATTAATAAAATCTCTAATTTCTGATTTATCAACTGTACCATTTATATCATGTACATCTTGTAGAGTTATTGTATCACTAGCATAAGATACAGCCTGATCTAACATACCAATAGAATCTCTAAGTCCACCATCTGCTAAAATTGCTATTTCATTTAAGGCGTCATCTGTAATATCGATAGATTCTATATCTGCAATATGTCTCAATCTACTTACTATATTTTTATTACTAATCTTTTTAAAATCAAATTTTTGACACCTAGATAATATCGTTCTTGGTATCTTATGTGGTTCTGTCGTTGCAAAAATAAATATAATATGTGCAGGTGGTTCTTCTAATGTTTTTAATAAGGCATTAAATGCTTGTGTTGTAAGCATATGTACCTCATCAATAATATATATTTTATATTTACTATTTGATGGAACAAGGCCTACTTTATTACGGATTTCCCTTATTTCATCTACTCCATTGTTAGAAGCAGCATCTATTTCAATAACGTCAATATTTTGATTGTTATTTATTTGAGTACATGAGACACATTCTTCACAAGGACTTAAATTTTCTAAATGTTCACAATTCAAAATTTTGGCATAAATCTTTGCAATGCTTGTCTTTCCAGTACCCCTAGGTCCAGTAAATAAGTATGCATGACTCACCTTATTATTGTTAATTGCATTTGACAATGTTTTGATAATTACTTCCTGTCCTACTACATCATCAAAATTTTTAGGACGATATTTTCGGTATAATGCTTGATACATTTTCCACCTTCTTTACTGTATTTCATTATACACTTTTTAAATCAGAATTTAAAGGCGATTTTCTTTTCTTTTGAAAGAAATCTTGCATTAACTCTACTGCTTCTTCATTTTCTATCTTTTCAACAATTACTTTATGATTATTTCTTTCGTTAGTTAATACTTCATCTATACTTTCTACATAGCCAAATTTGGTATTTGAAGCCGCATATACGACTTTTTTTAATCTAGATTGAATAATTGCCCCACAACACATTAAACATGGTTCTACGGTCACATATAAAGTGCATTCACTTAATCTCCAATCCCCTAATACTTTGCACGCTTCTTCTATACACAATATTTCTGCATGCGCTACTGCACTTTTATTATGTTCCTTTAAATTATGAGCACGCGCAATTATTTTATCTTCATATACAATAATAGCACCTATTGGTACTTCATCTAATTCTAATGATTTTCTAGCTTCTACTAAAGCTTCTTCCATGTATTTATTCATACTACACCTCTGTTTCACGTGAAACATAAAAAAAGCACACACGTTCAGAGCTTCTTAAGGCTGCTACATTCCTGTCCTGACCTGATTCGAATATAAACGTTGTGCTAATACATAATATACAGTAATTAAAATAAAAATGCAATAAATATTTTTGTTTCACGTGAAACATAATCACAATAACCAATTATATTTTACTCATGTTAATTGCAACTATATTCATCACTTAATAATTCTTTCCATTCATCATAAGTATAATCAACTCTAAATCTTTCTTTTTGACTATCGTCCAATTCCGCTGCTTTTATTTTAACGAATGATAAGAATGATTCCTCAGTCTTAGAAATAGTACACTCTATTCCTGAATATTTTTTTAATTCATCACATTGTTCTATAAGTTGATTATAGCTATCTTTTTTCATTTCCTCATCTAGTAATATGCCAAACAAGAATTTTTCTTCTTCACTATACTCTATTAGTTTTTTTCCGTCTGAAGAAAAATTCAAAATATAAGTGTCTTCTATTGTAACATAATCATCATAATTTTCTTTTGAAATACAAGTCAATACACTTTTATCATTATCGGTAGTATTTTTTTCTTCTAATTCTTTCTCTCCTAATCCTTTAGATCCTTCACAGCCAGTTATAAATAATAATGCCAAAATATTTATTAATGTAATCTTTAGTGTTTTCTTCATTATTCCTCCTTATTTTAAACTAGTATAACAGTTCTTTCAAAAAAAGAAAATGCTTATTCAGCATTCTCTTCTGTTACGTCTTCAGTTTCAGCAACTTCTAATAATTGTTCTACTTCAGATTTTGATTCTTGTTCTGAATTAGATACCGCTTCATTTGGTTCTGGATAATCAGTTACCTCTTCGGTAGGTTCTTCTTCATCTACTTTTTCTACTAAAGCTACAGTACTTACCTTTTGTTCATCTTTTAAGTTAATTAGTTTAACACCTTGAGCCACTCTTCCTGTTGAACTAATCTTTTCAACATCTAAACGGATAATAACTCCACCTTCAGTAATAATCATTAAATCTTCATCACCATTTACAATTTTGAAAGAAACGATATTACCATTCTTCTCTGTAACATTTAATGCTTTAACACCTTTGCTACCTCTATGAGTCATTCTATATTGATCAATTGGAGTTTTCTTTCCATATCCTTTTTCTGTTACTACAAGTACATCAGCATGTTCAGAAGAAATTTCCATACCTACTGTCTTACCATCACCTACATCAATTCCTCTAACACCAGATGCAGTTCTTCCCATGATTCTAACTTCTTGTTCATTAAATCTAATTAATCGTCCATTAGTAGAAGCAATTAAAATCTCTGCATTTCCTTCTGTTATCTTAGCTGATATAAGTTCATCATCTTCTCTTAATGTAATAGCAAGCTTACCACTTGTTCTAATATTTTCAAATTCTGCTATATTAGTTCTCTTGATAATTCCATTTTGTGTACAAAGTACAACATATGCTGGTACATCCTTTGGAGTTGCTTTTAACATAACATTAACTTTCTCATCCTTCTCAATTGGAAGTAAGTTAATAATAGGTAATCCCTTAGATTGTCTTGCAAATAAAGGAACTTCATAACCTTTCATACGATATACTTTACCCTTATTAGTAAAGAACATAATGTAATCATGAGTAGTCATAGATAGAATATTCTCAACAAAGTCTTCTTCTGTTGTAGTCATTCCTTTAATACCTACGCCCCCTCTGTTTTGAGTTTTGTAAGTATCAGATGCTACTCTTTTAATATATCCTTTATTTGTTAAAGTAACGATGATATCTTCTACTGGAATTAATGATTCATCATCAATATAATCAATTGCTGTCATATCAATAGAAGTTCTTCTTTCATCACCATATTTATTCTTGATCTCTAACATTTCATTCTTAATGATTTGAAGGACTTTCTCTTCACTTCCTAAGATACTCTTTAATTCTTCAATAAGTTTTAATAAGTTAGCAAGTTCTTCTTCTATCTTAGATCTTTCTAATCCTGTTAATCTTCTTAACTTTAACTCTAGAATACTATCTGCTTGAATTTGACTTAAACCAAATCTACTCATTAAAGATTCACGAGCTATTTGATCTGTATCAGATTCTTTAATAATCTTGATTACTTCATCGATATTATCAAGCGCTATCTTATAACCTTCTAAAATATGAACACGATTTTCTGACTTTCTTAAATCAAATCTAGTTCTTCTAATAATAACTTCTTTTTGATGGTCTATATATTTAGAAATAATATCTTTTAAAGGTAATGTCTTAGGTGTTAATCCATCTAACATTAAGAAGTTAATACCATAACTAACTTGGAACGAAGTATGCTTGTATAAATTGTTCAATACTACTTGTGGATTTACTTCTTTTTTAAGGGTAATCGTGATTTTTACACCATCTTTTAAGTCAGTATGATAATCAGATATTCCTTCAATTATTTTATTGTGTACAAGTTCTGCAACCTTATTTTTTAAATCTAGAGTATTTACTCCATAAGGCACCTCTGTAATAATGATTTGCGTATGATTTCCGTGCTCTTCTATGGAAGCCCTACTTCTAATAGTAATGGAACCTTTTCCTGTCTCATAGGCCTTTTTAATGCCCGAATTACCTAATATGATACCTCCTGTTGGGAAGTCTGGTCCTTTAATATGTTGCATAAGTCCCATCGTATCAATATCTGGATTGTCGATATAAGCAATACATCCATCTATTACTTCTCCTAAATTATGAGGAGGAATATTCGTTGCCATACCAACTGCAATACCCATAGATCCATTTACTAAAACATTTGGAAATCTACTAGGTAACACTTTAGGTTCTTTACTTGTTTCATCAAAGTTATCATCCATATCAACAGTTTCTTTATTGATATCTCTTAATAATTCTAAAGAAATTTTAGCAAGTCTTGCCTCTGTATAACGGTAGGCAGCTGCTCCATCTCCTTCAATGTTACCAAAGTTACCGTGGCCATCTACTAACATATATCTTTGGTTAAAGTCTTGCGCTAAACGAACCATTGCATCATAGATAGAAGAGTCACCATGTGGATGGTAATGTCCCATAACATAACCAACTGTTGTAGCGGATTTCTTATGTGGTTTATCTGGTGTATTCCCCTCTTCATACATTGACCATAATATTCTTCTATGTACTGGTTTTAAACCATCTCTTAAATCTGGAATAGCACGTGAAGTAATAACACTCATAGAGTAATCTAGGAAAGAGTCTTTTACTTCATCAACAATATTATTTTCTGCTAAACTATCTCTTTCATGGAATTTATCGCTAAATTCTTCAGTTGGTTGTAGTTCTTTTTCTTCATTGTTTTCCATAAATTACCTCCTATATATCTAGATTCTTAACATTTATTGCATTTTCCTCAATAAATTGTCTTCTAGGTTCTACTTCATCACCCATTAATTTTTCAAATATAGCATCTGCTGCTACACAGTCATCTACTGTAATCTTACGAAGAATACGTTTTTCAATATCCATTGTTGTTTCATTTAATTCTTCAGCATCCATCTCTCCTAAACCTTTCATACGAGCTATTTCAGCACGAGCACGAACGTTTTCTGGAAGACTTGCTAAATACTCTTCTTTTTCTTTTTCATCTAGTACATATTTTCTTGTTTTTCCATGCATAATTCTAAATAGTGGAGGTTGTGCTGCATATACATGCCCTGCCTCAACTATTGGTTTAAAGAAACGATAGAAAAGCGTTAATAATAGTACACGGATATGAGATCCATCGACATCGGCATCGGTCATGATAATGATTTTGTCATATCTTAATTTATCTAAGTTAAAATCTTCACCAATACCTGTTCCAAAAGCGGTAATAATCGTTCTAATTTCCTCATTTCCAAGTGCTCTATCAAGTCTAGCTTTTTCTACATTCAATATCTTTCCTCTTAAAGGTAAGATGGCTTGAGTCATAGAATCTCTTCCTTTTTTAGCACTTCCACCGGCAGAATCTCCCTCGACTATGAATATTTCTGATACTTTTGGATCTTTACTCTTACAATCAGATAATTTACCAAAGAAATTTGTCATAGCAAGGTCACTCTTACGTGTAATTTCTCTTGCCTTTTTAGCAGCATTACGTGCACGACAAGCAAGCATAGCTTTATCGACAATTAATCTAGCTTCATTTGGATTTTCAAGTAAAAACTGTTCAAATCCTTCACTAAATACATTGTCTGCTAGCTTTCTTACTTCTGAGTTTCCAAGACGTCCTTTTGTCTGTCCTTCAAACTGTGGATTTGGATGTTTACAAGAGATAATCATTGTTAAACCTTCTTTAACATCATCTCCTGTTAAAGACTCATCTTTTTCCTTTAATAAGTTATTTTTTCTAGCATAATTGTTGATAACACGAGTTAAGGCTCTTTTTACACCCTCTTCATGTGTACCACCATCATGAGTATTGATATTATTAACAAATGAATAAATATTTTCATTATATCCTGTGTTATATTGAAGTGCTACTTCAAACATAACATTATCTTCAGCACCCTCTAAATGGATAATATTTTCATGAATTGGAGTCTTTCCTTGATTAATAAATCTTACGTATTCAGAAATTCCTCCTTCATACATAAATGTTTCACCAGTTGTATCTTCATCATCTCTATCATCTCTAAGAGTTATTTTTAACCCTCTATTTAAGAATGCTAATTCACGTATTCTTACTTTCAAAGTGTTAAAATCATAAATATCGGTATCAAAGATTTCTGGATCTGGTTTAAAAGTAACTACTGTTCCTGTACGGTTTTCCTCACAAGAATCTATTACTTTTAACGGTTCTACTGTATGCCCACCATTTTCAAAACGAATGTAATTAACATTTCCATCTTTATAAACCTTAACTTCTACCCATTTTGATAGGGCATTAACAACACTAGCACCAACACCGTGAAGTCCTCCAGATACCTTGTATCCTCCTCCACCAAATTTACCTCCAGCATGCAATACTGTATATACAGTTTCTACTGTGGATAACCTAGTTTTTGGATGGATATCAACGGGAATTCCACGACCATCATCTTTTACTGTAATAGAATTGTCTTTATTGATAATTACTTCAATATTATGACAATATCCTGCCAATGACTCGTCAATTGCGTTATCTACAATTTCCCATACAAGGTGATGTAATCCTTTTACATCCGTTGTTCCAATATACATACCAGGTCTTTTTCTTAC
>JAAGKN010000396.1_pt1 | contig 120810 bp, 139 predicted proteins | sample 6206371 | NCBI WGS metagenome assembly JAAGKN01 (sample SAMN11533720, study PRJNA540317) | gut metagenome | isolation source: fecal pellets from male and female animal of same cohort | host: Peromyscus leucopus | place: USA:CA | collected 2017
AAATTATTTTATAATAGAAACTAATAAATTTGATAGTTCTTGTTCACTTATATTATTTGTTTCGATATCAAAGTTATAACCTTTATAATTAAATTCTGTAAAATATGTAGTGTTATATTTGAAAATTGTTAGTTTGACATCTTTTATAATAGTTGATTGGGCTTTTTCGTCTGAAAAATGATAATCTCTTATAGGTTTATTATTATCTGAAAAAGCTATACGAATATTTTTGTAATCTTCATTATTTTCATTAGAATAATCATAAACATAACAATTTAAGGTATCGTATTCACTATCTCTATCTTTCCTAGTATAAATAGCTGTAGCACTTGATTTATTTAAGTATTTAGGTACAGTTATTCCCTCTTTTATAAATTCAGGCCACAATATATTTATATCATTTGTAGATACTTCTTTCACATCAGCATCCAATCTAGTTGCACCAATATTTGCCAAATTGTTTATATTAAGTTTTACATTATTTTCTTTATCGTTATAATTTTCTAATGTAATGTTTTTATCTTGAGAGTTTAGAAATACTATTCCGCAAATTACTACTATTAAACATACTGGTACTATCAAGCGTTTCCATATATTATTAATATTCATTTTTTCTCCTTCTATTTTTTTAATTATTTTATTGTAGTTTTCTTCTTTGCTGTAATCATGACTTATTGCTTTATTTAATTTTTCTTTATTAGTCATATTGTTACACATCCTTTCCGAAAGTTGCGTACAATTCATTTAGTGTCCTATAAATCAAATTTTTAACATATGATTCTTTTACATTTAAAATTGCTGAAATTTCTTTAATAGATAATTCTAATTTATAATGTAAATAAAATACTTTTGGAATATCTTGATTTTTCTTATTCTTTATATATTTCCAAACAAGTTCCCAATTATCATTTTTTATAATAAGGTCATCTATATTAAATTTGTCTTCGATTGTATCAATTAATTCTAAATCTTTATCATTTTTGTCAAACAATGATATTGTTTTTATTCTGTCTAATAAAGTATAATGTTTTTTTATTTTGTTTATTGCAATCCCTATAAGATAACTCTTAATATTATTTTCTGATAATTCCTTTTTGTTTAAGATTTTCCAAAATTCTAAATATGTTTCTTGTAAAATATCATTTGCATCATTTACATTATGACATTTTATAATTATATATTTTAGGACATCATGATAAGTATTATCGTATATACTATTAAATTTATATAGGTTATACTCGCTAGCCATATTCATCACCTACAATATAATAATCCCTAAATCTAGAGAAAAAGTTTCAAAATTTATACAAAAATAAATCTTCTATTCTGAATGAGCTGCTCATAAAATGTCATCTGTAGTTATTTTTTGCTCTTTAAACAAATACTCATATCTTTTATTATCTTTCGAATTACAATTTTATTTTATCAATTCATAAAAAGTTCTTGAACAACACAGAAAAGGAAAAGTGTCGATTTAAGAGGTTTTAAATAAACTTGTTAAAAACATTATTTATAAAATTCACATTTTAATTCGTGATCATTTATTATTCCAATCGCCTGCAAGTATGAATATATAATGGTTGACCCTACAAATTTCATTCCTCTTTTTTTCAGGTCGTTTGAAATTTTGTCTGATAGCTCGGATGTTGTTTTAAAGTTATCATCTATATTTTTTATAATTTTATTGTTTGAAAAAGACCAAATATAATTTGAGAAACTTTTGAATTCTTTTTGTATTTCAATAAATATTTTAGCATTGTTTATTGTAGCTTTTATTTTTAATTTGTTTTTTATGATATCGTTATTATTATAAAGTTCCTCTATTTTAGCTTCATCATACTGACTTATTTTATTATAATCAAAATCATCAAATGCTTTTTTAAAACCTTCTCTTTTGTTTAAAACGCATTCCCAAGATAAGCCTGCTTGAAAAGATTCTAACACTAAAAATTCAAACATATAATTATCATCGTAATGTGGTAATCCCCACTCATTATCATGATAATCAATATATCGTTGATTTTTTAAATTTACCCATGTGCATCTTCTTTTTTCTTTTTCCATTTGAAACATTCTCCTTAATCAATTCCTGCTTTTGTTTTTTACATTGAATATTATACTATGAAAAAAGCAAACCTTCTATTCTGAATGATCTGCTTTGTAAATTGTTATTTAGTAACTACTTAATATCAAAATTTTCTGTTTTTAAATCACAATAATATCTACCACTTGTAGCAGTAAACTTTAAAACACAATAATCTGGATCAGTTACACCTTTTTTATAAAACATTGTATCGCCCTTTTTCCAAATCATATTTTTAGTTTCTTGGTCTGTTAAGACTTCCATTTTACCTTTTAACATAACACCAACATATTTAATTAATCCTTTGTGATAAAAGTAAATACTAGCATTTGGATTATCTTTATATTGTTTTACTCTCATAGATGAAGTATTAGTAGAAAAGTAAAACTCTTTTAGTCCTATTCTTTTTCTAGGTTTTAGCATTGCTTTTACATTAGGATAATTTTCATCATCAATAGAGCATATAAAACTAACTTTTTGTTTATCAATAAAATTTTCTATTTTCTTTAAATCCATAATACTTTTTCTCACTTTCAAATTGTAATTTAACTATTCATTTTATTCTCATATTGTTTAATTAAATATTCTTTTACCTCATAGATGTTATCCAATAATTCGTATTTTGGATAACTAACATCTTGATTTTCTTCATAAGTTAAGTGAAGTATTATATATAAATCTTTACCATTATTACCTGTAACAAATATTACATCATTGTTATTTTTGCACTTAAATATAGAATATAATTTTTTACCATAAAGAAAGTGTCCGTCTTTTATTTCTTTTTCTGCCTCTTGTGTATATGTTCTATCTATAAAAGATAGCATAATCCAATTAAAGTCATCTCCATATTTATCATATAAATCAGCATATAATATTTCAGCGGTCATATTATCACCCACTCCTAAATTGTAATTTCTAGTTATTTTTCAAAGCTTTTTTTACAAATAAAATACAAATATTATATAATGTGAAATTATTTATATTTATCAATTTTAGATGAAGTATTACCAAAGCTATCTTTTATTTCAGTTGTTTCAAATCCACCATATTTATCTTCATAAGATATTGTATCAGCTGTTCCTTTTATATTACCAAATTGATCTTTAATGTATGCACGGCCAAATTTAAAACTAGGTTTTTTTTCTGATGATGCAGATTTAGAGGTGTTTTTAGAAGTATTTCCACCTGATCCCCAAGGAATTAATAGTAAATGAGGTATTAATAGAAGAATCATTACAACTATAATTGTTCCCATACCATTATCAGTAAATACTTTTAATGCTATAAACCAAGTTACAAATATACTTATAGCACTGAATAAGCAAGATAATCCCATGCTTCCATCATCATCAAAGTTTTTTTCAATAAGATTAAAGATTATCATCAATATAAATTGTAAAACTCTGAAGCAAATAATAAATCCTATCAAAAAACCAATAAACTTGAAAAATCCACTTGATTCTTTAGTTCCAATCAATAAGTACCCTGTTAAAAGTTCTAAAGGTCCAGCAATAATTCCTAAAATAATCATTATAATTTTCCCAATACTTTTCATCAATAAACACTCACTTTCAATATTATTATACTATTTTTTTATGAGATATTATATACTTTAAACAAAATTTCAAATTGTAATTTAATTATCACTATCTTTATTAATATAGTTATATTTTTTGATTTTAACTATTAAATAAATATAAACTATAAAGAAAATTATTGCCAATGTAATTCCAAAAGACTTAGCAATTTTAGAAACACCATTTATGGCAACACCAAAAAATATAAACTCTAAAAATCCTACTATAATAGTAATTATAATATACTTTATTATTTTAGGCACTTTGGTACTATTTATTATATCAGCAAATATCCATTCCATAATCTAACTCCTAAATTGCTATTTGTTTTTCTTCTTCATTATACAATTAAAAATGCAAATCTTCTATATGGTGTAACAACTTTATAAACTGTTTTTTTATTTTACTTTATGAATTTTTTTACTAGTGCTTAAAAATTTAATTAATCTTACAATTAACCATATTATTAATATTATTACTGATAAAATAGCATATTCCATTCCAATAAGTCCATATTCTATTCCAAATAAAAAGCAAGACCATCCATCTCCTGTACACTGATGAAATAAATTTAAATCTATAAAGTACAAAAATAAATATCCTAATATTAAGTTTATAATTTCTAATAACATTGCATTAATGATGTTGTATATATAACAATTTATTCTTTCTTGTTTGGCTTTTTTATAAGTTTTAATGTACAAAATCAAACATAAAACACTTGCAAATAAAGAGCATATAAGTGCACCTGCTGATCCAATAAAATCGAATAAAAAAGTTTCTTCAATTAGTAAAATTGGCACCCATAATACTAATAAACATTTAATAAAAGATGATAATATATAAATTAATTTAGTCATTTTTGTCTTCCTTTCAAAATTGTTTTATATTTCTTTCCATTATACTATAAAAAGGACAAATCTTATAGGTAGATTTGCCTTTTTAACTAACCTTAATACTTTATTATCCTAATATTAAATGCATAATTATCATTACTAAAAGTGCTATGATACCAGAGATAATAGCTAGTAGGATTTTTTGATAAGGACGTTTGCCAATTTCTTGGTTTTTATCGTCACGATTCAAAGTTTTAGACTCACAAAACGCAATTATTTCTTTGTATGTTTGAATATCATATTTCTTTTTATATACTTCGATAATAGTAGCTGTAGCCATAGTTATTATCATAAAGATAAACCAAATTATGCAACCTATTCTTCCTGCGTATTTAGATAAAGGGTATGCACTAATTATCATTATTATTAATTCTATTGTAAATAACCAGCTTATAATATTAAATGCTTTCATATCGCTCTTATTTACGACTTTTTTCATTTCTTCTAAATCTCCTTCTATAAAATCCTGTATTGAGACATTAAAGATATTGCATAATAAAACTATACTTTTTATATCAGGATAAAATTTGTTATTTTCCCAATTGGAAACAGTTTGTCTTGATACAAAAAGTTTATTTGCTAGTTCTTCTTGATTTAAATTACAGCGTATCCTGTATTCTTTTATTTTATTTCCAATATCCATTTTTGCACCTCCAATATTATTTTATAAAATGAAATTTTTCTTGTCTGTCAAAAGTACTTTACATTGCTTATTATACACAAAAAAACAGATTTAAGAGAACTTATTTTAATCTATTAAATCTGTATAATATAATATTTCTTTATTTAGAGATTTAGCATATTCTATTTCACTTTTTGTGCTTGAACCAATGTAACCATTTACGTTTACGACATAGATAGTATCAGATAATTTTATTTTTTCTTTATGCATTCTACCAAGTATTTCAAATTCTTCTTTTGTAAAATTATCTTTGTCAGTATCATCTATAGGAAATATTGGTGTTATTACAACGTTGCCTTGTAATTCTAAATTTAGAGCTTCTTTAATTATTTCTTCTTTAAATTTTAAACTTCCACATACTGTTATTACTTTCATATTATAATTCCTCGTTTCTTTTTCATCTTGATTATATCATGAAAAAAACAAGTCTTCTACCTTCTTGACTGGCTTTTCTTTTTTATTTATTTTACTTTTGCTTTTTATTTATTATTTTTAAGAAGACTATTTTTATTTACTCTTTCCAATTCCTTTAGACTTTTTTTGGGAGTTGGTAGTTCTTCTGGCATTGTTCCTCCAAGTTCTTTTATTGTTTTTCTTATTTTACTACCAACTTCATAGTGAGTTTTATTGGCTTCATTCTCCGATTCGACTTTATCTCTTTTTAACTCTTGATTCTGTTTGTGTAATACGAAATAAATTTGCTGCAAGTTCTTCACTTCCCATATTATCTAAAATGTCTTCTCTATATCGTAATCCTTTTCTTTTGGCTATGTCGTCTGCTGTTTCTCCATTATATAGTCCTTTATATCCAGCATTATGAAATTTATCAAAATTTTTAACTCCTGCTTTTTTGCTGCTTGATTTAATGAATAATTTCCTTTTTTAGTTAAATTTCTTTGATAAAATCTTTTTTCATCTTCGGTTAATTTGCTATATTCATTAGCCGTTATCTCTTGTTTTCTGGTTTGTACTGCAAAATAAGTTTGTGCTAATGCTATTACCGATTTTCTACTATCTCCATTTTGAGCGATTAAATAACAGGCATATCTTGTTAGTTTGTAATCATTTTGCTTTCTCTTTGCTCCAGAGCCAATGTCGACCATTTTGTCGGCGTGGACAAAATGGTCTGTTACTTCGATATTACTATTAATACAGGCATTCTTTGCTTTGCTGATAACGTTTTCAAATTTTCTCCATTCTTTGTAATTTAAAACTATTTGTAGTTCTCTTGCATACCAAAATTCATTTCCATATTCATCAATATGTTTGATGTCCTCAAATGTTTTAATATTCTCTTGTATTTCCATAAGCAATTCCCCCTTTTGCTTACAAATCAACCAAAGTTAAAAATCAAAAATTAATCTTTTAAAAGTTTACTTTAGGATGATTTTAATTATTTATTATTTTTTCTATAATGTTATCTATTATATAAAAGGTACATTTGTTCGTCAATGATTGTTTAGAATTATACAACAAAAAATATTTTATTTTCCTATAAGATACAAAAGCAAGTTTCCTTCTATTCTAGACTTGCTTTTCTTTTATTTTTTTAATAATTTTTTTTAATCAGTTTTTTAATTTAATAAGACGTGTTTTAATACTCTTTATAGAAAGCATTTTAGTGTTCCTCTAAGTAATAAAGGTAGTCGTTGTATGTATATTCTTCTTTGTTTTGATGTTTATATTCCTCACAATATGAATCACATAAAACTTTATTATCTTTATATAAGTTACTCTTATCGAATAGATCTGCTAATTCAAATTTATCATTTATTTTATAATTTTTTGTACAAAATATTTCTCTTGGTGAATTTCCATAAGGACACATATTACCATGTATACATGTCATACAACAGGCTATTTTAACATCTCTAGGAAGTTTTTTTTGTAAATCAGCAAATGCATCTTCCAATAAGTAATTTGTTCCTTTCCCTATATATCCTCTTTGATTGTACGTAATTTTTAATTCTACGATAACGTTTTCGTCTTCTAATTCTTCTATATTTATACTTAAAGGCACATTAATAATAGAGTTCTTAGACATCAAATTAATATTGGTATTAATCTTTTCCATAGGTTTCTCCTTAGTTTTTTATTAAGTTTAATATTTTATTAATTAATGGTTTGAATATAAGATAGAAAATATATCCTATACATCCACCAAGTGTATTTGTTATTAAATCCGTTATGTCTGATGATCTAGATCCGCTAATTAGTGGTTGTAATAATTCTATACATAGACTAAATAAGAAAGTATAAAGAATTGTTTTTAAAAATAACTTATTGCTTTCTTTGCTTTTGATAATTGGAAACATAAATCCAAATGGCATCATCATTATTGCATTTAATACTACTTGTCTTAAGAAGTCTCCTCTACCCATTGTAATATCTATGAATGGAACTAAATTCATTGGAGTATAAGGGTGGTTAAATATAAAAGGTATAGCTGTAATTATAGGCATTAGAGTAAAATATAGAACAAAAGATAGGTAGATATACATTAATGTTTTTATTAGTAATCTATCTTTCCCTTCTTTGCTCCATTTTTTATAAAATACAAAAATATATAAAATAATTAAAGCAATAAAATCTATTAAATCTTTCATAATTCCTCCGTGTAATTGTTACTTATTTATGAATTAATTTTACCATATATAAAACAAATCTACTATATTATAGAATTTGTTTTATATCCAATCGTAGTTAATATTATGGGTTATCTTTTCATATGTATCTTGTTTAATTAATGAATTCATTGTTTTAGGTCTAATATCTAACTCATCTATTTTTTCTATATCTATAATTTTAAACTTATCCCAACCATCATCAAGACTGGCTAGAATATCAAAGTTATCTATCTGGGCATAGTGGACAAATTCTAACATATGAAAATTAGTTTCTTTTGATATATTCTCTTCGATAGATATTAGTTTATATTCTAATTTAATACCTAATTCCTCTTCTATTTCCCTGATTATTCCTTCTTTTGTATTTTCTAAGGTGTTTATTCTACCACCAGGTAATAGGTATGCCTCATAATCAGTAATTGCTCTCATGTTAGTCAAAAGTACTTGTTTATGTGATTTATCTTTTATTATACAAGAACTTCTTACGTTAAAATTTACACCATTTATTTCAAATTTAATATCCATATAATCCTCCATATAATTTTCATTATTATAGCATGAAAAAAGTAAATTCTAGAATGAATTTACTTTATTTATTTTTGATTAATAGAATTCTTAAAGCATTAAGTATTGCAATAATGGAAACGCCAACATCAGCAAATACAGCTTCCCACATTGTAGATAGTCCAAAAGCGCTTAGTACTAAGACTGCTACTTTTACTGCGATAGCAAAGATTATATTTTCTTTAACAATTCTTAATGTTTTTTTAGCAATATGTATTGTCTTAGCAATCTTAGACATCTCATCTGTCATTAGAACGATGTCTGCTGCTTCAATTGCTGCGTCAGATCCTAAAGCTCCCATAGCTACTCCGATATCAGATACTGCTAGGACTGGAGCATCATTGATTCCATCCCCTACAAATAATAAGTTCTTTCCTGATTTTTTTGATTTTATAAGTTCTTCTACTTTGGATACTTTTTCATCTGGTAGAAGTTCAGAATAATACTCATTAATATTTAACTTGTTTGCTACATCAGAAGCAATAGCTTCTCTATCCCCTGTTAGCATTATAAATTTATCGATGCCATATTTTTTTAGTGATGCGATGGCTTCGTAGGAATCTTCTTTAATTTTATCAGATATTAAGATAGAGCCGGCAAACTCACCATCTATAGCAACATAAATAATTGTTCCAATCAAGTTGTTTTTCTTGAATTTAATGTTATTTTCTTTCATTAATTTTTCGTTACCAACTAAGACTTCTTTTTCATCTACTGTTGCTATTACACCATGACCTGATACTTCTTGTGTTTTGGTAACTATTTCATTATTAATAAATTTACCATAAGCTTTTTTTAGTGATAAAGAAATTGGATGATTTGAGAAACATTCTGCATGAGAAGCGAGTCTTAATAATTCTTCATCTGAGATGCCAATTGCATCTATACTCACTACTTCAAAGACACCTTCTGTTAATGTTCCTGTTTTATCGCAGACAACCATTTCTGTATTCGCAATTTTTTCTAGGTAATTGCTTCCTTTTACTAATACACCAATACGAGATGAAGCACCAATTCCACCAAAGAATGATAAAGGAATTGAAATGACTAAAGCACAAGGGCATGATACTACTAAGAAAGATAATGCACGATATATCCAGTCGCTAAATGAAGCGCCATTTATAATTAATGGAGGAATAACTGCTAAAATGACTGCTATTATTACAACTACTGGAGTATAAATACGAGCAAATTTCGTGATAAAGTCTTCTGATTTTGACTTTCTATTACTTGCATTTTCAACTAGTTCTAGTATTTTACTTACTGTAGAATCATCGTATTCTTTTTCTACTTTTATTTTGATTACACCATCAACATTTATGCAACCACTTAAGACTTCTTCATCTAAAGAAACATGTCTAGGTACTGACTCCCCTGTTAAGGCTTGTGTATCTATCATTGATTCACCATCTATTACAATACCATCTAAAGGAATTTTTTCACCTGGTTTTACAACGATGATTTCACCAATATTAACATCATCAGGATCAACTTTTTCTATTTCGTTATTACGTAAGACATTGGCATAATCTGGTCTAATATCCATTAAGCTAGATATTGATTTTCTTGATTTATCAACGGCATAACTTTGGAATAATTCACCTACTTGATAGAAAAGCATAACGGCTACAGCTTCAGGAAATTCTCCTATACAAAATGCACCGATAGTTGAGACAGCCATAAGAAAGTTTTCGTCAAATACTTTTCCTCTTGTAATATTTCTGAATGCTTTTTTTAAAATATCCAAACCAACTATTAAATAAGCAATTACTAATAATCCATCTTTTAATATTTCTAAAGCAGATGGTAATATATTGGCTACGATAAAAATGATAAGAGATACAATTATTTTTATAAATCTTTTTTTCATACGCTACCTACTTTAATGTAATTGTTACATCTGGTTCTTCTTTTTTTATTAAATTTTCAATTTTTTCGATTAAAGCAGCTTGATCTTCTGTGTTTGTTTCTATTACCATTCTTTGTGTCATAAAACTAATTGATGCAGAAACTACTTCATCTAATTTTGCAATACTACTTTCTAATTCATTTGCACAGTTAGCACAATCCAAACCCTCTATTTTAAATTTTAATTTCATTATAATTCATTCCTTTCCTTATTTTTATGATTGATATGATTTAATGCAATCTCAAACACTTCGTTAATATGATTGTCGTCTAATGTATAATACACTTCTTTCCCTTGTTTACGACATTTAATAATTTCGCTTTTTCTTAAAACAGCTAGTTGATGTGAAATTGAAGATTTACTCATAGATAAAGTATTTGCTATATCACATACACATACTTCTTCTTTATCTAAGGCAAATAATATTTTTAGTCTAGTTGGGTCTCCTATTAGTTTAAAGAACTCTGCTAAATTATCAAATGTTTTCTCATTAGGCATTTGATTCTTAATTTTATCTACGATGTCTTGATGGATGACATTGCAATCACATACAAATTCATTTTTTACCATATACTCCTCCATATAAATATATTCATTTAGTTGAATATTTGTTCAACTAATATAATTATAGTTGAATAGCCATTCACTTGTCAAGAGTTGTTTTATAAAATTAAAAAAACAAATCAACTTTACAAGTGATCTGCTTTCGGTTGTTTAATTTCTTTATTATAAATTATATTTAAAGAGTCATCTTTCTAACTTTCCTATATAATTACGACAAAAATTCTAAATAAAGATTATTAATTTGTTAGTATTGTGTCTAATAATTCTACATCAATATTTGTTAGCCCATAATGCTTTTCATTTATTTCAATATCAAAATAATGACCAGGATTATATAAAATTTTTGCAATTGTATTATTATTAATATCAAGCAATTCCAATTCATATTTAGGTGATGGTAGTGTTACAGGGCCAGTCCATATCCTTGAATTATTTATTACTGAAAAAAATGCATTTATTTCTTTTTCTTCTGTAATTGATTGATTACCCTTAACCTTTATAGTTTTAGTCTTTGATATAGTATCTTTTATTATACTTGGCAATTCAAGTGTTCCTTGTTTTTGTAATGTAAATGTACCAAAATCATTATCACAATACATTACTGCAATTAAATCTTTTTCTTCTCCTAATTTGCAAGTTATTTTATTTTTATTATCATTTTGAATCAATATAATTTCATTTTTTTCATTAATTGCAAAATCTCCTTTTATTTCGGAAGTTGTATTTCCTTCCTTATCACTTTCAAAATAAGCAAATTTATCTTTTCCAGTACCATGAAAGTTAATAAAAGAATATTTGTTGTAAACATATTCTCCTTTACTATTTATTTCAGTTAAGGTCCATGCTGTTTCTGTATTCTTTAACAATTCTATTGTATCCCCACAAATACAACCATTGCAGCATTCTTCGTTGCTTTCATACGGATTATTTTTTTCGATTTCATTCTTGTATTGACTATTAAGACTTAATATAATCAACAGTGCTATGATGGAAATAATTATTGCTGCGATTGATATAATGATACTTAGATTTTCTTTTTTCATATTAATCCTCCGTTATTTCTGTTATGAACGATTTATTCTATACCTTTATCTTAGCATATTTAATTATTTATTGAAATATAAACCTCTATATCGCTTGTACCCACTACTTCTTTTAAATCTTCACTATTGTCTATCTTGCCTATTTTAGTATAGCTATAGTTGGTGTTAAAAGTATCATAAAATATAACTAAACAATCGGTTCCATATAACATGATGTCCCCATTATTGATTTTATCTATCTTCTTGGAATTACTTGGTAAAGAATTATCAAAGTAGTGATATTTCTCATTGCCATTTAATTCATTCATTGTAATATTTAGTGGTAATCTACTAATTAATTCTCTTGATGTCTCGTTATCTTCTAACGTTGCAGTAAAAGTTTTATTATTCATTGTTATATTTATTTTGGATACAAATTCATTCATTTCTTTGTTCTCCTTTGTAGTGTTATTTATATTAGTATCTTTAATATTGGTAGTATTATTTTTACACCCACATAATAAAGTAAGACATAAAACTAAACATAAGCTTAAAATTATTTTGATTTTATATTGTTTTATCATATTTTCCCACTTTTCATATTTCATTTTATTTTTTTATTATACAACAAAAAAGTAAACCTTCATATAAGATTTACTTTAAGTCTTTAAAACTATTTTAATTTAAAACCATCTTTAAAAGCATTTCCTACTCTTTCAGTTACTTTATAGTAGCCATGAGTGAATGGATCGAAGGCAATTGCAGATACTTTTGTAATATCAACATTATCGCCGTCCATAACACTTTCATCTACTGATGTATTAACAACATTACCTATTACTCCACAATCTCCATATTCAATAAATTCACATTCTAAGCAAATAGGAAATTCGTTAATGATTGGGGCATCAACTAATTCAGACTTAGTAGCAGTTAAACCGCTATTTTCAAATTTATTAGGTGTATTATTTCCTGATACAACTCCAAAATAGTCTGCTTCTGTAACATGGTTGCTATCTGCTATAAATACTGTAAAAGCTTTTCTTTCTTTAATATTTTTAACAGTTTTATGTGTTTCTGTTAGGTTTAATATAACTTGATTTCTTTCTAGCATCGTTCCCCATGCTGCATTCATAACATTTATGCTTCCATCTTCATTATATGTTGCCACCATTAAAACTGGCATTGGAAATATTGCTTCTGTAGTTTTTATATTTTTTCTCATTTTCTTCTCTCCTTTACATTGCAATTATATTACGCTATAATTCTTTTGTATAGTACTTACCTAAAGGAGAGTGTCTTATGAGTAATGAACATAAAACTAGAATAAATTTTGAAGACAGTGGATTCTCATATAGTATGTCCTTAATATCTGGTAAATATAAATTATCTATTCTTTATTCTTTGGCTTTTTATGGTCCTTTTAGATACAACGAACTTAAAAGATTTTTAGATCCAATATCATTTAAAACGTTAACAACTAATTTAAAGGATTTAGAAGATTCTAATTTAATTGTTAGAAAAGAATATAACAAGATTCCTCCTAAAGTAGAATATTATTTGTCAGATAAAGGTAAAACTTTGATGCCTATTTTAGACCAGTTATGTGAATGGGGAGAAAAAAACAAACAATCTAAATAAATTTTATTAGAACAAAAAATGTGGACATATTTTTTATGCCCACATTTTTTATATTTTCAATAATATAAAGATATATTTTTAATGATTGTATTTATTCACATGTATAGCCTTGTATTTCCATTACTTGTTTAACTTCGCTATAGTTTATGTCTTGCGTTAATTTTAATGCTTCAAAGAATTCACTATCCATTCCACCAGATAATCTTAATCCATTACTTGTTTCTGTTGTTTTCATCTTTTTAGGACTCTGACTAAAGTAATTTAAAATTGTTTGTTTCTCAGTTGCATTTGCTACAACATCTATGTCAATGTTTGCATCTATTAGTACATTATCTTTTATCTTTAATTTAATAGTTGCAGCTGATTTTAGTCCGTGAAATTCGCCAGAAGTTTTACAAGTTAAAGTATTGGTATTACTTCCACATCCTGTTAGGGTTAATGTTAAAATTAATAGTAAAAATATCGATATTTTTTTCATATAGTTCTCCTACTCTGATTTTATTGCTTGCATAATTTGATCTTCTGCAATAGCACCTGTAAATGTTTTTTCTATTTTTTCTTCTTTAAAAATAATAATTGTTGGTGTTGCACTTATATTATATCGTTTAACTATACTAGAATTTTCTTCATCATCGATATCCATTGTAATTACTTTGACATCTTCATTATTTTTTGCGATATCTATAAGGGTTGGTAACATGGAAATGCAAGGTAGACACATTTTAGAAGTAAATTCTAAAACTACTGTTTTTTCTGAGTTCAATACTTCATCATTAAATTCTTTAGCTGTTATTTGAATAATACCAACATCTACTGCCTCTTCTTCATATTTTTCTTTATTAGCTGTTACATTATGATAATAAATAGTATTAGCTCCTACTAATATTACTATAAAAGCTACTACACCAACTATTAAAAATGTTTTTTTCTTATCCATAATAATTACTCCTCTATTTTATAATTTTTAATATACTACTTATAATGTTCCATAAACCACATAATAGTAATAGACTGCCTGATAGTTTATTAATTATATTATAATTTTTCTTAATGAAGTCAAATGTTTTTTTCATTTTTTCTAAAAATAATGTTGTGATAATAAAAGGAATTGCAAGTCCTAAAGAATAAATCAATAATAGTACTGCTCCTTTTATGATACTACCAGTTGTACTTGCTAAAATTAAAGCTGACGATAAGAACGCTCCTACACATGGTGTCCAAGTTAGGGAGAACGTCATACCAAATACAAGTGAAACAAAGAAATTTAAATCTTTGGTACTTTTATTAATACCCTTTGTTTGATTTAGAAAGTTAATATTAATCAATCCTATGTAGTTTAAACCAATTGTGATTAATAGTAATCCTAATAAAACATTTATATATGACGCATAGGCATGAATTAGTTTTCCAAATGTTCCAGCAAACACTCCTAATAAGATGAATATTATGCTAAAACCAGATACAAATCCTATTGAGTTAATTATACTTTTTTTTGTACTTTTAGTTTCTGTTGCAAAATATGATATGTATATTGGGATTATTGGTAGTACACATGGTGAAATGAATGATGCAAGTCCTTCGATAAATGTTATTAAGTATTCCATTATTTTTTATCCTTTCTATTATTTGTTCTTAAACATCTTCTGTATTAAAATAATTTAGCGCCTGCTGGTATTGCATCGTCTACTATTAATAAATGTAGCTTTTCTTCCCCTTCTTCAGTATGGACAGCTGACATAAGCATTCCGCAAGAATCTATTCCCATCATATTGCGTGGTGGTAAGTTAAGAATGGCTATAACTGTTTTACCAATTAAGTCTTCTGGTTCGTAGTACGCATGAATTCCGCTAAGGATAGTTCTGTCTACCCCTGTTCCATCATCTAAAGTGAATTCTAATAATTTTTTACTTTTTGGAACAACTTTGCAATCTTTAATTTTAACTGCTCTAAAATCTGATTTACTAAATGTTTCAAAATCAACATACTCCTCAAATAAAGGTTCTGTCTCAATAGTAGTTGTACTTTCTACTGATTCAACTGTTTCTTCGATATTTTCTAATTCCATATATATTCTCCTTTATACTTTTTATTATAGCATGAAAAATGTGAATCAAAAAAGATTTACTTATATACTGGTGTTGCACATTTATCTATATTAATATCTAACGATTCTAAAAACTCATTCAAATATTTATTATTGTTATCAGTGATATATCTTTTGTTATTCTTACCAATATATATTTCATACTTTGGATTGTATTTACTTCTTGTTTCTTCCTCTTTACTGTTATTTATTATTTTTAGAGCATCATAATCATAGGTGCCTGTTTTCGGTTCTAAATATTGTAGCATAAGTGTACAAGTTTGGAATGGACGACATGATTCATAAGAATCGTATAATATATATCTATTTTCACTATAAACATCAAGTTTTATTGGAGTGCAGTCTTTATCTGCCATAGATATTGTAAAAATGAGACCTTTTTCATCAACAACTTCTTCTAATTTAAGATTATTATCTTTGGTATGAACTTCAATGCTACTATAAAGTGTTTTGCCAAATAGTTTTATTATAAGGCCTTTATCGTATCCTGTTGGTGAGGACTCATTTAATGAATGTATTTTTATTATTTGATATAAGATTGAATTATATTCTATAGTTCCTCCATCTTTAAGATGTTTAGGGATTGGAATTAACAATATAAGTAAGGCTACTATAATTAAAATTATTATTTTCTTTTTCATATATATTAAATATAATCAATCACTTGATTATTCACTTTCTATTGTATTTTAATTATTAAATATTTTTTCTATTACATTTGGCAATTCTTCTATTGAATTAATATAATATGTTGTTTTTAAATCTTTACCAAATCCATATTTGGCTTGGATAAATGGAACCCCTGCTAACAATGTTGCTTCATAATCTTTTATTGTATCTCCGACATAGATTGATTTTGATATATTATTCTCTTTGATAATTTTCTTTATGGCTTCAGATTTGGAAATCTTTAGCTCACTTGCTGCTATATAATCTTTAAAATAATCATTTAACTTTGAAGTTTCTATAAAAGCTTCAATGTACTCTTTATTATCAGTATTACTTACAATAAATAAATCATATTTTTTATTTAACTTTTTTAAGGTATTTTCTAATCCTTCATAAATATTTCCACCATACTTTTTCAAGTTATGGATATTTATATCTGCAATTTCATCAGTTAATTTTAAAGCTTCTTCTAAACTTAAATATGGAAAATATAATTTTGCTGATTCTTCTTTATTACAACCAAATACACTACGAATAGTTTCTAGTTTTAACTTCTTTTAAATTATGTTTTTTAGCAATTTCATTAACACTTTTATATGTAGTGTTTGTTACTTCCCATAATGTTCCATCTAAATCAAAAATAATTCCTTTTTTCATAATTATTCTTCTCTCATTTTTTCTTATTATATTATAACATGTAATATTAAAAAACAGACTTAACTTTTTAGTTAGTCTGCTTTTTTATAATATGTTATTTTTGAGGATTTTTTAGTTTGGCATACATTTCTTTATCACTTTCGAATTCAATATAAGGATATTCTTTTTTTATTAGGGATTTTATTCGACGACAAATGTCTTTAAATTCATATTCATAATCTTGAATAATCTTTTTGTCTACATAATAAACCCAATCATACAGATTCATAGATACAGTAAAACTCATAGCTTTTGTAAACAAATTGAATTCATTACGCTTTTCGATGTCATCTTTATCTTTACTTAAAGGATAAACTCTCAAGTATTGTTCTCTTAAATGTAAATATTCTTCAATAAAAGGTATATCATCAGCATTAGCAACATACAAAGTGTCGTCAGCTGATCTGGTTCTTGAAGTTGTTTGTCTACTAATATTTGCTCCACTACTTACAAATTCAAGTAAAGTTTCTCCTTTAACTCCTGCTACTAAGAATCCTAAATTTATATTAGACAAAATAGTTTGATGCTTTTTATTATTAATAATATCTTCTATATATCCACTTCTTGGTTCTTTAAAATTCATATAAGTTATTCTAGCATTTAACTCTGCTAGTTGTTTGTTGTCATCTGTAAGATTAAACAAATCTCTTACTTCTTCGGGGATAACATTAACTGTTTTAGATATTAAGACAACACCTGGTTCGACTACAAATCTATTACCAAGAACACGACCACCACAGTATTCAATTAATTTACTTATTTTCTCACGTGTGTTCATTATAGTACTCCAAATATATAATTTTTAGAGTATTCGTTTAATTCAATATCCTCAACATATTTACTAGTATAGCTGATAAAACAAGCGGTATGATGCGGATATACTTCTTTAAATACGTTGTATTCTTTTTCAGTAATTAAGCGTTTGTTAAATAAGTATTCAACATCATTCTGATATACACGTTCTAATTCTTCATATTCTTCTTTTATAATTAGAGATTTATATAGCTCTTTATCTAAATTATAATCATAAGCGATTTTAGCTTGGAAACCATAGAATCTTTTTTTCTTATTACTTTCTTGTTCTACTACTTCACCATCATAAGTTAAGATGTTTTCATAAACATAATCAAATATCTTTTTAGTTAGTTCTTCTTCAGTCATCTCATCAGTTAATTTTAATTTATCAATTATGTAACTTGTACTTAGCATCTTATTATTATCTTTAGAAATAGCTCCTGGAATAATATTTTTATAATCATCAAACCAATCGAATGAAGACTTAGCTCTACATAATTTAGAGTTAATATTTGATAAGGTCCATTTTAAGTCACTAATATAAACTGGAACAAACCAATTAAGATAAGTGTCTAGTTCACTTTCATATTCATTATCAATCTTGAAATAATCTTTTATTCCTAAAGTGCAGAACATAACATTACCTAGCAGGTTATCATATAAAGTATTTTTTCTTAAAGCATTAAAACCTTGATAGATATTCTTTTTATAGTAATCGTATTCAATACCTAGTTCTTTTAGTGCGTCAATAAAATACATATCTGCTAGGACTAAGCACACTCCTTCCCCTAACATTCTTTCAACAATATAAACTCTTTTATCTAGTTCGCTTCTTCCTGTAATTTGTAAATCTGGTATTAGGTGATGCAAAACGTCATGAACAAAAAATGTTAGCTCATGAATGTAATCTGGTCTTGGTACTGCTGGAACTCCTGCGTTAGATAAAGGTTGCCAGTAATTAAAACTTGAGTGATTTTCACTATTTCTAAGAAATAGACTATTAGCAAGAGCTTGCTTAATCATTTTATCTAGCCAAGGATATACTTTATTTATATCTTTTATGTAATTACAGTCTTTATAGAGATATTTTGTTAAATCTGTTTTAAAATCAATATTAACTTCTTTTCTTCTGGGTAAATAATTTGTACTTATCATAATTTATTCTTCTTTCTATCTTATATATTTTTTCTTTTGATATAATCTGCTATTTTTTCTGATGAATCGTCTAAAAATGTAATAAAGCTATTAGGATCTAAATACTGTAATTCTCCACTAGTACAGGTTCGAATAACTTCTGTATCGCTCTTATATTTTTGAAAATCAATGTACTCTTTTTCTCTTAACATCAAATTATCAATATCATCAAGATTTAAATTATAATGATTTAATAATCTTTGGCTGATATTCGTATAATCAGTATATATTTTATCTGGAACAAATATATTAATTTTCTTATCAAGATTAGAATATATGTTATTAATAACATATTCCTCTAAAAATAATCTATCTAGAATTAAGTGAGTCAAGAATCCTAATTTAAATGTTCTATCATTCATTTGTTCTTCTCTCATGAATGTATCAACATCTGGTATTTCAAACATATATCCTTCTATTCTATAATGTTTATTTTTATCTACGTAATCTGGATATAAGTTTCCTTTTATATAATTTTTATCATTTATATTCAACTTTTTAGACACTAATTTTCCACAAACATAGTGAGCTACTATATTTGGCATTATATCACCTCAATATCATTCTTTTTATTTTGTCTTTTTGCTCTGTAATAGATAATCCTGTACAGTCAGCTAAGAATAAATGGTCATATAAGAAACCTTGTCTTTCTAGTTCTTTATATGTTGTAAAATACATTCTATTGTACTCAACTGAATATTTATCAAATTCACTTACAATATCACGAGAATTTATTCGTCTTCTTAATTCTTCTTCATCCATGTTTACTAAGAATATTATTTTATCTTTTGTACTTTTTAAAAATTTCTTATACTCATCTATTCTTGTCTCTAGAGGAACATTAAATAACATATACTTACATATAACGTTTAAGTTTCTGTCGAAACAAACTATTCCTTCTTCGATAAGTAATTCTATTGTAGTAGATTTTCCTATACCATCTGTACCTTCTAAAGTGTAATTTGGTACTTTGATTAAACCCTGTAAAATATTTTCTTGTTCATACAAAGCTGATACTTTTACTAATCCTTTATCTGGTATATAAGCTTTATTATTTGTTCTTATTACACATAAGTTATTTAAATTGTAATAACATTCTACTTCTATATTAATATCGTTATCTTTGCAATACATTTTTTTACCTATTATTTTATTTTTAAATATTATAGGCTCTTCATATAATTTCTTTATTTTTTTTAGATACTTAATTAAGTACTCTCTTTTAGTCGAAACATAACTATACATTTATCGAACTCCTTACATATAGTATGTTAAACTATATGTAATTGTTTGTCAACGTTTTATGGTATTTTTAACTATATGTTTGAATTTAAAAATTTAATTAGTTCTTTTCTTTACCTATTAATTCTAGATTTTTGGTATAAAAAAGAGATAAAATTTTATTTATCTCTTTTTTAAAATTTTTTAGCCTATTGTTCCGCCTATGTACCAGTCTGGAAAGCCATCTTCACAAGTTGAACCAACACTTTCGTAATATTCTTTAACAAACTTTATATGTTCATCTTTTTGTTTTGGATCCTTCTCATCTAATTGTCTTAAAAATTCATCTTTAATATCTTTTGTGAAATATTTATTTTCCATTTCACTTCCTTCGTAAGGATTTTCTTTATTATAATATGTCCAGCTTGAACCTAATGTATACTTAAAAACCTTGTTATAAGCTAGTTGATATATCATCTGTTCATCTCCATTAGTACAAGTTATCCAGGCTTTACCATTATTTTTTGGATTTCCACCAACAACTTCTGGGAATAAATAAAACAATATGCTATATAAAACTATTATTAAAACTAATAATGTTATTATTACTTTTAAAATTTTATTTCTTTTTATTTTGGTATCAATATTATTTACCATTAATTTATCATCTTTTAGTAATGAGTCTAATGAAATATCAAATTTATTACTTATCATTATAAGTGTACTTATATCTGGATAGTTTTTTAAATTTTCCCAATTTGATACTGTCTGTCTTGTTACTCCTAGCATTTCTGCAAATTTTTCTTGTGACAATTTGTTGCTCTTTCTAATTCCCACTAATTTTTCTCCAAAATTCATTTTTCTATTTTCTCCTTCTAGTTTAATTTTACTATCTTATTTAACATTTTCATATCAAATTGTTTTTACATTTCAAAGAAAATCATAGCAAGAAAAAATTGCATATATTTTTCGAATCAAATAAAAAGAGCAAATCCATATTTTGATTTTCTTTGTTTATTTTTTATTTTTCAAGTTTGAAATAGTTCTATTGTCTTTTTTTATCTTCTATAATTTCTTCTTGCTTATCTTTTGCAGCTTTTTCTTTTGCCTTAGTTTCTATTTTCTTTTCTAAATATTCAAAATAATTATTTTTGATAGCATTACTACTTACACTTATCTTAGTATTTATATCTTCATTGATAGCTTGTAGTTCTTCTATAGATATTTCTTTATCTGTAAAGTTAACTATTTTGTTCTTTGTTGCATCATAGTAATAATTTTCATTTTTCCATGAACCATCAGCAAATGTTACTAATGATTTATAATCTTTACTTAGTAAATCTGTCCCTAGATAAAGTCTTGGGTCATAATCTAAGTTAAATAGATTAGCTAGTGTTGGCAGAATATTTATGTATGAAGTATATTCACTATAAACTTTACTTTCTAATTCACTATTATAAATAACGAATGGTACTCTTTCGGCATTGTAGTATTCTTTAGTATCATAATCTAAAACTTCATTTAAATTATCTGTACTTATTCCATATGGGTAATGGTCACCATATAATACTATTACTGTATCATCTAGAATATCTCTTTCTTCAAGACCTTCTAGTAATATTCCTAACCCATCGTCTAATATTTTTAATTTAGACATATATCTTCTAACATCTTCTGGATAGTTATAACCTTCTGTTAAATCATAATACTTACTTCCTTGAATTGAATCTACACTATATGGTTGATGTGACGATACAGTAGTTAGCCATGTCATAAATTGTTCGTTTTCACTTGTTTTATCATCTATTATATTTAGAACTTCTTCCATAAACTCATCATCGTTTGACCAATTGATATATTCATTAGAATAATCAATACCAAGTTTTTCTACACCGAAGTACTCTCCACTACCCATATTAGTATGAATAGTCTTTCTTGGATAATAAGCTTCTGTATAATCGTGAGCCGAGAACGTAATATAATCTTTATTATTGAACAAATTGAACATACTTTCGTAGTAAGTATTAGACTTATATTTACTAGCTGTACAAGTGTTATAAATAGAATATATACTTGTCATACCACTAAATTCATTATTCATTGTGGCACATGAATTACGTGGTGAATAGTTATTTTCCCAATACCATCCATCGTTCAATAATTTATAGAAGTTCGGATATAGTTCTGGATTAATAAAGATATCATTAACACTTTCCATCATAATAACTATTAAATTTTTATCTTCAAACATACCAGTATATTCATTCATATCTGTTATATTTCTATTTATAAAATAATTATTTAAAGTATTCATATTTTTGTTTTTTTCTTCTGAAATGATTTCTTTCCAAATTGTATCATCTATTTCCCTTGAATATTCTGTTATAGTTTGAGTACCACTATAATTGGCACCAAGACTATAATTTTCTTCTAAGATAATAGGAAAAGCAAGAGCTTTTAAATCAAGAAAACAAAAACCTAATGTACCAAATTGTTCTACTGCTAAACTTGGATTAGATGCTGTTAGGAACAACTTTTTATTTGATATAGTTTGATATTTGTTTTGTAACCCTGGAGCTAGTATAGTTGCTGCATAAAGTGTGGTACTTATGATAAGGATAATTCCAGATATAATAGTGTTGTTTTTGAACTTTATTTTTTCATTACTCATCTTTTTTGAGAAGAAAATATAGAATGAGATAATTATTACAAAAGGAATAAGTGTTAGGAAATATTGCCATTTAAAACTACGAACAAAATCTTTAATATAATCTTTTACCGCTCCTAATTGACTTGATGTTTGAAATGATATGTATACTCCTAAAAAATTGAAAAATCCTAGTTGAGCATATGTATATATTGATGATGCAAAAACTAATAAAGAAGTTACAATCTTTTTAATTATTTTATTAGTAAAATTTAAGATAAATGACATAATTACACAAAGTATATTTATACCTAAAAAGATTCTTATAGTGGAAATATTAAACACGTTAGATTTATTTATTAATTTGAAGATTATTTCTGGTAAAAATAAACCAAGTAATAAAATTATATAAGTTATGGTATATGAGTTATTTAAAATTTTTTTCATTATTGCACTTCCTATCATCTTGTTAAATAATTGATTATATCTTTATTCTTTTATTTTTATCAACTTAATTTATTATTTTATAATTGATAAATTTTGTAGTCAATACAAAGTCCGTTTTATATTTTAATTTTTCTTTGTGAAAAATACGTGAATGATTAATGATTTTCCAAAAAATAAAGTCTTGAAGATAAACCAAGACTTTTTTAGGATAAATTATTGTATTCTTCATCAGTTACTGGTTCGCACCATTCATTTGAAGTATCACTCCCAGGTACTTCAATAGCTATGTGACTAAACCATGAGTCTTTCTTTGCACCATGCCAATGTTTAACATTTGGTGGTATTGTAATTACAACACCTGGTTTTAATTCAACAGCTTCCTTACCTTCTTCTTGATACCATCCTTCGCCTGCAGTACAAATTAGAATTTGCCCTCCACCATTTTTTGAGTGATGAATATGCCAGTTATTACGGCAACCTGGTTCGAATGTAACATTTGCCAAAAATAGTGGACATGACTTAGGGGCGGTAAGTGGATTTAGGTATGAATTACCTATAAAATACGCAGCATAAGCATCATTTGGATTGCCTAATCCAAATACATTTTTTTCATTAAATTCTTCTTTATTCATTATCTTCACCATATACTTCCTTTATAAGTTCAAAAGCACTCCATGCTTTTGGCCATCCTGAATAGAATGCTAGTTGAGTTACAATTTCAACTGCTTCTTCTTTAGTTATTCCATGTTTACGCCCTAAATCAAAATGTGATTTTAGTTGAGGAAATAAACCTTGAGCCATTAAAGCTGATATAGTTATCATACTTCTATCTCTTAATGATAGTTTGTCTTCTCTACTCCACACTTCACCAAATAAGACTTCGTCGTTTAGTTCAGCGAACTTAGGTGCTAAGTTACCTAATTTTGTTCTTCCTGCTGTTTGCTTTTCCATTTTTCATTCTCCTTACTTTTTAATCCTTTAAAATTTATTGTAGCATAAAGTTTATTAAATTTATTTAGATAATTTTTCTAAAAAAGAAAGTTGAGGAGTTTAATTTATTTTTAACTTTTATATAATGTTGAATTTTTTTATAATTTCTTCACCATCAGCTGTAGAAGTTACAACTCCTTTTAGTTCCATTTCCATAAGAGATGCTACTCTATTGGCTAAGAAAGCAATTGTATTTTTAGTTGTTTCATCTGGAGCAGAACCTTGAGCGAATAAATATAATTTTTTTCCTTTTAAATGTTCAGATTCTGGTAACATATATAAACGATCAATAAATGTTTTTAAGATTCCTCCTATTGTATACCAATAAACAGGAGCACCTATTACTAATGTTTCTGCATCCTTGATTTTACCGAAAACTTCTTTAATTTCGTCAGAATCGTCAACTACTCCATATTGGCAGATTTTATATTCTCCCAGATGAAGAACATCATGTTTTACATCTTTTAGTAAATCTTGTCCTATTCTGTAAGTATTCCCTTCTTTATTAGGGCTTGTATTTATAAATATTATTTTTTCCATTTTTATTTTCCTTTCGATTAGTTAATTATACCTAAATCTTCTAACCATGATTTAACTTCTTTTGGAGCACTTTCCATATCATTTCTTGACATTGTGAAAGCATTTGTTTCAACTGTTGTTTCTTTTAATTTTCCTTTTATTGTATTAACTGTGCCTGCAAGACCAGAACCACCATGAGTTGAGAATGGGATTACTGTTTTACCAGTGAAATCATAAAGTTCAAAGAATGTATACATTATTTGAGGCATATCACTCCACCAAATTGGATAACCAACATAAATAGTATCAAATTCATCAAAATTAGATATTTTGTTTCTTATTTCTGGGCGTGTGTTTTTATTTTGTTCTTCTTTAGCAAGACTCACTAAGTCAGTATGGTTTGTAGTATAAGGTATTTTTGGCTCTATTCTATATATTGGAGAGTCAGTGTATTCACCAATTAACATTGCTACATACTCTGTATTCCCTAGTACTTTACCATCAACAACAATAGTGCTATTTTCTTCTTCCGTAGTCATTTCCTTATTAGGATCGTCAGTTTCAGGAACAGAGAAATATACTACTAGAGATTTTCTGTTTTTTGAATCTATATTTCCTGTTTCTTCTTTATCATTTTCATCCTTTTTTGTTGGTTCGATTCTGATTTGTTCATCTGGTTCTTTAACATTCGATGCTTCTTTTTTATTTAGTAGAAGATATGTACTCCCACCAATTAGTACGATTAAAACTATTGCTATAATTCCAATTTTTATTTTTTTATTCATTATTATCACTCCTATTTTATACTATCTGTAAATGATTTGATGTCAGATGATGATGGACGAGATCCAAAACGATGTCCTTCTAACCAATTTCCACCTTTTGCTTTCTTAGCTAATAATTTCCCACTTTCTCCAAGTCCAGATGAAACTGATGTACAGAATGGAATTACTGTTTTTCCATTAAAATCATTTGCTTTTACAAATGTATCTACTGGCCAAGCTGCAATTCCCCACCAAATTGGATATCCGATTATACTGTATCATATTCATCCCAATTATCTACTTATGTAGTTTTCTAATTTTATATCTCTTAAAGATTCATCATCATGTTCTTTTGATACTCTTGAATTAGGATTCCCATAATTTAAATCTTCATCTGTATAAATCTCTGTTGGCACTATTTCAAAAATATCAGCGTTTAAGTTTTTAGCAATACTTTCTGCTGCGCTTTTTGTATTGTTTGTAGCTGAATAGTATACAACTAGGGTTTTTCCAGTTGATGAATTATTTTCATCTTTTAAATCTTCAGATTTGTTATTTTCTTTCGAATCTTTATTTTCTTGTTCTTCCTTTTCTTTGTTATTTTCAAGAACTTCATTTTGATTGGCATTATTTTTAGTGTTCTCTTCTTCAACGTTTTTATTATTAATAACGAAGAATGTTATTGCACCAATAACGCAAATAATAATTATTCCTATTGTTATACCTAAAATTTTCTTGTTCATAAACATTTCCTTTCTTTTTACCAATTTTTTTTATCTTTACGGCAATCTTCATTGCTTCTTCTTTCTTTAACAATATTATCAAACCATTCTACCATTTGGGGGTCTTGGTGATTGAAGAATAAACTATCTGTTGTATCTAACTTTTTAATTTCGTTCATATCATCTTCTGTTAGTTCAAAATCAAAGACATTAAAATTTTGTTCCATTCTTTCAACATGAGTTGATTTGCATACAGCAATTACTCCTCTTTGTATTAACCATCTTAAAATTACTTGTGCTGATGATTTATTGTATTTATTTCCAATGTTAACTAAAGTTTCATTTTCAAACAAACCATTTCTTCCTTCACCGAATGGTGCCCAAGCTTCAATATGTACGCCGAAACGCTTCATATTTTCTTGAGCTTCATATTGAGCGTTAATTGGATTTGTTTCTACTTGATTAACTGCTGGGATTACACTCCTTTCAAATAAACAGATATCACTTAATCTATCTGGATAGAAGTTTGACACTCCAATTGCTTTTATTTTTCCTTCTTTGTAAAGGTCTTCTAAAGCTTTGTAAGCCCCGTAGTAGTCACTGAATGGCTGGTGTAATAATACAAGATCAATGTAGTTAGTTTTTAATTTTCTTAGCGATTCTAAAACTGATTCTTTGCATTTTTCGTAACCATAGTTATCAATCCATACTTTTGTAGTGATAAATAATTCTTCACGCGGAACTCCACTTTCTGCTATTGCTTCCCCTACTTCTGCTTCATTAAAATAGCTTTGAGCTGTATCGATAGAACGATATCCTACTTTAATTGCGTCAAGGACACATCTTTTTGTTTCTTCCTTAGGTATTTGATAAACTCCAAATCCAAGGATTGGCATTTCGACTCCGTTATTTAGTTTTACATATTCCATAATATATTTTCCTTTCTTGACAACTTGTTTTTTCTTTTGTACAATACCATTGTAAATGTCGTGAGTAACACACGGTCAATAGTTTTTTTTAAAAAAATACAAATTTATTCAGGAGATGTAAAATTATGCAAAAAGAACTTTATTCTATGAAACAAACTTGTGAGAAAACTGGACTTTCATATGACACATTAAAATTTTATTGCAATGAAGGATTAGTACCTAATGTTAAGAGAGATAAAAATAATTATCGAATATTTGATGATAACGATATTGCTTGGATTGGTAGTCTACAGTGTTTAAAAAATTGTGGAATGAGTATTACGGAAATGAAAGAATATATGGAATTATGTTTAGCTGGAGAAAAAACAATACCAGAAAGAAAAGTTGTCTTAGATGGAAAATTAAGAGAACTTGAACTTAAAATACAGGAGATTCAAGAAAGCATCGATTATATTCATTGGAAACAAAACTTATATGATGATTTTTTGAGTGGAAAAAAGAAATATTTTAGTAATTTGATTAAGATTGAAGAGGAAAGATAATTTATCTTTTTTTTATTGCAAAAAAAGAAGCGTATAAGAGTTATAAGATCTTATACGCTGTAAAGCTGTGGCCGACTAGTTAATTATAGCAAATTTTATTTTTTTATGTAAGTAAAAATTTTTATATTTATAAACTTTTTTTATTAAAAGTCGACTAATTTATTGCTTAAAATTGTTTTGCAATATTTTTTGTACTTCCTCAATAATTTTCTGTTCTCCATCTTTAATTGGTAAGAAGCTAAATCCGCCATTTGAAATAGCAGATAGTTCAATATAGTCTTTTCCACTATGGAATAATGTTAAATTTAAATAAGCACCTGCTCTAATTAGTGGAGAATACGTAAATACTCTGACGCTACAGCGATTATTTCCGTTTTGAAAATCACTTTTCTCTTGTAATGTAATTGTTTTACTACTAGATAAAAGTCCTTTTTCTAATTTTGATAATACTTTTTCAAAGTCTCCTTTTATTCTTGCTTCATATTTTGCCATAAATATAACTCCTTACTTTTCTAATAGATAAGCATTGCCTGGATTAACAGCAAATTCTTTAGTATAGATAATCCAATCGGTTACGTCATCTTTAGTATACCAATCTTCATATCCTGTATGAATATCTTCGATGTGGTATGGTTCTTGAGTTAGTTTTGCTTTAAATTTTTTACCTTTTATTTCTAGTAATTCGAACCAAATATGTTCTAGTTTTCCTTCTTCACTAGTAGATAATCCTATTTTGATAAGAATAGTATTATCTTTATTTTTAAATGATTCTTTAACATAATCAAATCTTTCCATAGCTAGTTCTTTCATGCGTTCTGTTTCTTCATTACTAATAAAGAAGATAGGATTTTCTCCCCATAATTTATCATAAATTGATACTTTATTTAGTTTACGCTTATCTTCATCTTCTTCGCTAGTATATAAGAAGATTACACTTGTTTTACTATTGTGACCATTTTCCCTATCTTTTACGCCACCTAAATCTAAATTCTTATATTCTAATATTCCTTTTGTCCAAGATGCGGATGTTGCAACAACTGGAGTTCCATCTATTAGACATCCAATATAAGCACCATTATAGCTAGGATCATACTCTTCTTTTTTATCTAGAATATACATAGCGTAAGCATTGATTAGATTATAGTGATTTTGATAATTTTTTTCGTCTGATTCTAGTATTTCTAATTCTGTAACACCGCATCTATTTAATCCGTGAGTATGTAACCAAACTGTTTTTTTATCATCTCCTGCTACTACTTGAACAGTAAATAAATTTTTAGGACTTGGTAATACATGAGAATTGACAGTCATTTTAACCCACTTAGCAGGAATCATTTTTTCAGCACTTTCATCCATAACACCGAGCATATCTGGTACTAAAGAAGAGCATATTTTTAATTGTAAATGATATGATTTTTTCTCATCTTCATTAAATGCCATAAAAACTGTTATAGCTTTTTTGGCTGCTAAGATATTTGTTCTTTCTTCGTCTGTAAATAGAAAATTTTTATATAGATAGTATTCTGGGATAGAAACATCACCTAAGTAGAAGCCTACTTCATATTCATCTTTTTCATAGTTTAATTTAACATAAAATGTATTTTCTTCAACACTATAATGGTTTTCAGTTACTTCTACTCCTTCAATTTTAGAAATTCGATCAATGCTATCTCTTAATAGGTCATCGGTTTCTTTTTTGGGAATCGCTAACATATATGATTTTTCTTCCCAGTAACCCAATGGGGATTCTTTTAATTCTTTTTGTTTCTTTTTAAAGAACATAATTATTCACTCCTCTAGTTTTCTTCTATTTTGTATAAATTTAAATTAAAGCCATTTGATTTGGCAATTTCAATTAATTTATTTAATGGTAAGTTATGTATTTCTTCTGGACCATTTAAATCGGCATCAAAAGGATTTATTGCAGTAGAAAAATATTCTATTAAATCATACTTTAATCTTTCTATGTCAATGTTCATATTACTCACCTCTAAAATTATAAAGATATTATACCACTAAAAAAGTAGATATAGTTTAATCTACTTACTTATTTTACTTAAAAGATAATAAAATTAATAGTATTTATAATTGTTGCAATAAAGAATAATACTCCAGCAGTTAAATCAGTTTTTTCTTTATTGTATTTATATCTACTTAAAAAAGTAATTGCATTATATGCACATATTAAACTTACTAAGCCAGATGGAGATATATCCTTTATAGCTGAAATAATAACCAATACCATAAAGAATAAAGCCATACCAATTATGCCATATTTCATAGTACGTAATTCGATTAATTCTGTTAAGTTAATTATGTTTTCTTCACTTTTCTTTTCTATTTCATTACTTTTTATTTTTTCACCTGCTAGAATTTCGTTAATACTAACTTGGAGAATTTCACTCAGTGGTTTAAGTAAAGACATATCCATAAGTCCTAGACCACGTTCCCACTTTGAGACGGCATTTTTTGTAATACCTAGTTTAGTAGCTAATTCTTCTTGAGTTAAATTATTAAGTTTTCTTTGTTCAGCAATGAACTTACCTATTTTCTCTTGATTCATAACATTCCTCTTTTCATAAATTTATCTTAGTATTATTTTTTATTATTTTAAACACACTATTAGTTCACTTATTTATTTTACCAGATAAAAAAGTAGATTTTTAGTCTACTTAGTTTTTCTTGTATATACTTTTCTTAAATACTTTAGTTCAGCTGTTTGATATTCGCCTATCTTTTCTTGGTTCCAATCATTTTCATCAAATTCTGGAAAATAGGTATCAGCTAGAGGATATGCTTCTGCTATTTCGGTTAATATCATTTTAGTTGCGAATGGCAAAAATTCTTTATAGACTGTACCACCGCCTATAACATAGAAATCAGTATCAATATTTTTAGCCAAATCCATAAATTCATCGACGCTTTTAAGCGTTATTACATCTTCAGCTAATTTAGCTTTTGTTCTTGATAAAATGATATGAGTTCTATCAGGTAGCATCTTTGGAAGAGACTCAAATGTTGTTCTACCCATAACTATTGGATGATTTATTGTAGTATTTTTAAAGAAATTCATGTCTTCTTTTATTCGCCAGATGAGATTTTTAGATTCACCTAGTTCTCTATTTTGGCCAATTGCCGCAATTAAAATTAAATCTTTCATTATTGTATCACTTCTTCTGCTGATTCTGTTATTTCTTCTGTTTTTTCTAATTCGTCCCATCTAGAAAATATCTTATCTAAGTCAAATACACATATATATCCTATTTTTTCTAAGCAATTATCATATTCTTTAGCTTTAGATTCAAATAAGGCGTATAAATGATTTTGTGTTTTTGTTGTTTGTTCTAGCATAGGAGGTAGTTTTAAAGTAACCCTTTGGATTAGAGAATTGCCATAATCCTGTATTTCTTCTTCATACTTATATATGTGAAGATATGAAGGATTAAATCTTCCATATGAACAACTTAATAACATATAAGTTTCTTCTTTGGATTCGTAGAATTCTATTCCTTGAACTTGTGGTGGTACTTTAAATTCTTTAAGATGGTTTAGTGTGATTTCACCAAGATCATCTTTAATGATCTCATAAACTTTTACTAAACCTTTTTCTTTGTCATCAAAACTTCCTAAATATAGCTTATTATCTTTAATAGTTAAATATGCTATTAGATTTTTCAGCTTATTCTCATAATTTTTTAGTTTATCTCCTACGTAATCAAATGAATATTTAGGAATTACTTCTTGTTTTGTATAGAATTCGTCAACATTGTATGCATTTAATCTACCATCGTTTTCTGGAATCCAGAAAAGAGCATTTTCTTTATCATAAGCTATTGCTCCAACATGAGAGGAATTATCTAACGTTACTATATTAACAAGTTTTCCTGTTTTTGTTAGAACAAAACATTTGGAGTTAGTCTCTCCTTTTTTATCATAAGCAGTTATTATAATGTGTTCTTTTGTAAGAGTTAGTCCTTGCGGAATCATATGTTCTAATTCTGGAATTTTTATGTTACTTTTGTGGATTGTTGTAGCCATATCTGGATATTTATCTAAAAGAGTTATTACATCTTTCGATAGTTTTTCTCTAGTTTCTTCATCAGTTTTCTCTATTCCACTCCATATTTTAAAGAATTGCTCTGGTTTATCCCATTCAATGTCATATTCTTTTGTTATATTAAAATCTGATATTTCTTGAATAACTTCTGCTGCAATTACTCCTGTACTATCATCTAGTTCTTTATTTTTATATAATTCCATAAGAATTGGTACTGCTTCGGCACCAAGACTAATAATTTCTTGATATTTCTTGTCTTCTTTATAATTAAATTCATTATTTTCATTATTATTTTTTTCTTTTAGGCTTTTAAGATTATTTATGATAATTTCTTTGGAACTTAGTTCTATTACTTCTTCTTCCATTGTACCTGATAAGCCGAATTTATTCATACTAAATAGAACTATAATAAATAAAATTAAAATTATAAACATTACCTTTTTCATAATTTTCTCCCTTTTTTTGGTAATTTGTGAAATGTATTATAGCATATAAGATGTAATTAATCATTTTTTGCTATGATTTTAAAATATTTTATATATGAACTTTTAACTCTTCAATATAATTATAATTAATAAATGATAATAAGTAAATCTACTAAAGGTAGAGTTTTGATTTTGAGCAAATAAAAATAAGCAATTATAATAGATTGCTTATTTAGTTTTTTATTATTAATCAACATTAACACCTTGGTTAAATAGCTTTATATTGATAAATAAATTTATAATAAATATTATGCTGTAGATTGCTATGCATATAAATCCTAAAGCTTTTATCATATCAACATTAACTACTTCGTTTGTTATAAATAAGTTCATTAAGTCCTTGTTAAATAAACCTATAATAAATGCTCCAAATAGAGAAATTGTTTGAGTAGCAATATATACAATAAATCCAAATAATACTGACAATCCAACTTTATTATTATTTATTTTGTGACCTAGTATTATTCCTGTATAGCCAACTTGGATGATATTTAAAGTTTCAATTAGTAATACTGATAAGAATAGAATTATTATGCCTATTATAGAGCTGTCAAATAGATTAGCTAATGGTAATAAGAAATTTTTTAAACTTTCTATATTCTCTTTACTATAATATGCAATAAATAATGTTAAAGTAATTGCTAGAACACTTGTAAACATAGTTATTATTGTTAATAGTATTTTTGATGTATATATTTCACTTTTTGTTACTGGTAATGTATGAGTTAAGTAAGATTCATCATCATATAATGTGTTTTTAAATTTTACCCAAAGACGCATTAAGTTATTTATTATAATGCTTACAATCATTGAAATTGTTGCCCCACTGCATATTTTAGTTACTATATTCATAACAAATGAATTATCAATCATAAAGAATATTCTAGTTAAGATAGCAAAAAAGAAAGCTAGTAAGTAAAAGATAATTAAGAATTTATATATTTTTTTCAAATCATATTTTAGTAGTTTCTTTAACATTTGAACATCCTCCTAAATACTTCATCTATTGAACTATGCTCTTTTTCTCTTAGTTCATCTGCATTAGAAGTTAGAACAATACGTCCTTTATCTATGAATATTACTTCATCTAGGATACTTTCGATATCAGATATTAGATGAGTTGATATTATAACACTTGATCCTTCTTTGAAATTTCTTAGGATTGTATCTAATATATAGTCTCTAGTTGCTGGATCTACTCCACCTAATGGTTCATCTAAGATATAAAGGTCAGCATCTCTTGACATAACTAAAACTAATTGGACTTTTTCTTGCATTCCTTTACTCATTTTAGCAAGCTTTTCCTTCGGATTAAGATTTAAATCTTTTAATAGTTTATATGCTTTATCACTATCAAAGTTATCGTAGAAATCTTTAAAGTATTTTACTATTTCTTCTACTGTCATAGTTTTATCTAAGTATGTTCTTTCTGGTAAGTATGAGATTACTTTTTTACTTTCTATTCCTACTTTTTTACCATGTACTAATATTTCTCCACTAGTTGGTGTTAGAAGATCATTTATTAGTTTTATAAGGGTTGTTTTTCCTTGACCATTTTTACCAAGCAATCCTATTATTTTATCTGGTTCAATAGTAAGATTTATGTTATGTAATATTTCTTTGTTGTCGAATGTTTTATATAGTTTTTTACATTCTAATAGTTTCATTTTTTATTTGGCTCCTTTCAAGCCTTGCAAGTATTCAATTATTTCTTGGGAATTAACTCCTATTTTTTTCATATCGTTTATGAAGTTTGCAAGTTTTTCATCAATGATAGTTTTTTTGATTTTTTTGATTATTTTATCATCAGTTGTAACGTATTTACCATTTGTTCTTTCAGTATAAATAAGACCATCTCTTTCTAATTCAGCCAAGGCTTTTTGTACTGTATTTGGGTTAACTTTAGCAATAGCTGCTAGTTCTCTTACAGACGGTATTTTATCTCCTTTTTTTAGAACTCCTGATATTATAAAAATTTTTAATTGTTCAACCAATTGAATATAGATTGGTCTTTCGTTATCAAAAAAATATTCCATTATTTCACCAACTTTATTGTATCACTTGCATAATACAATGATACTATTGTTAATTTTTTTTGTCAATCAAAAAAGTAGATTAATTTAATCTACTTAGTTCGTTATTTATAGTTTGTATAAATTTTTTCTCTTACATTAATGGAGCAAATAATCTTAGGATGGCTTGCCATATTCCTTTTATTAATTTAGGACTGGCTTCTTTTTTAGTTACTTTGTGACTCTTCTTGATAGAATCTTCTAAGTCTTTTTTTATATCTGAAATACAACTTACATCTTCTAAATATAGACCACATTCAAAATGTAGATATAAACTACGATAGTCTAGATTTAGAGTTCCTACTGTTGCAATATGGTCATCTGCAACAAATACTTTAGCGTGGACAAAACCCGGTGTATATTTATAAACTTTTACTCCACCTTTTACTAGTGGCTCTACGTATGATTCAGACAAGGTATAAACTAATCTTTTATCTGGTATACCTGGAATTACAACCCTTACATCTACTCCTCTTTTAGCTGCTAAGGTTAGAGCGTTTATCATATCAGTATCTATTATTAAATATGGCGTAAAAATATAAACATAGTCATTGGCTTGATTTATGATATTTAGATAAACATTTTCACCAGTTATTTCTTCATCAAGGGGATTTTCTGCGTATGGTGCAACGTATCCATTAGACTTCTTAGGATTTTTAAATTCATATTTAAATTTAGTAAAGTCTTTATCTTCTTTTTTAAAGGCATTCCACATAGTTAAGAACATGACTGTGTAAGTCCATACTGCTTCACCTTCTACTTTGATGCCATTATCTTTCCAATGTCCATATGGACTATTAATGTTAATGTACTCGTCTGCAATATTTATTCCTCCAGAGAATGCTACTTTTCCATCTATTACTAATATTTTTCGATGATCACGATTATTCATAATTACTCCTGAAACTGGATTTAATCTATTGAAAGCAACACATTTTATACCATATTTTTTTAGATATTCAGGATATTTATTATCTAATGTAGCTATACAACCTGCATCATCATACATAACTCGCACATCTATTCCACTAGCTGCTTTTTCTTTTAGTATTTCTAAAATAGAATTCCACATTGTTCCATGTGCTACGATGAAGTATTCGAAGAAAATAAATTTTTCTGCTTTTTTTAGTTCCTCTAGCATTGCTTTAAAAGCATCTTCACCTATAGAATAATATTTTACGTCATTATTTTTAGTAATAGGAAAACCTGAGTAATCACTTATATAACGAAGACGACTATTGCTTTTAAATTCACTTGATATTTTCTCATCTTGAACTAAATATTTTTTATTATTTTTTTCACTTGATATTATTGCTCTTAGAGTTTTACTGCTATATTTATTTTGACCGATAATTAAGTATAATAGTGTTCCTAATAGTGGAAATAAAAGTAAAATAATTATCCAAGGTAATGTATAAGAGTAATTCTTGCTATTTCTTATTAAGCCTAGTAATAGAAGGATTTGAATAATTACATATAAAATACCAATTATCCATATTTTTTCAATTAAGAAGATATAAATTAGTAAGGTGATTGATATTTGTAGTATGACACCTATACCAACTATTATTCCTTTTATGATTGCTTGTTTCATCTTACTGCTCCTTTAGTCAATTATATTCATTTGTTTCATTAAGTACTTAGCATTTGTTGTTTTGCATTCGCCTGTTTTAATTTTGTAATCGAATGATATTTTGTCTTCTTGATATGTTTCTTTGAAATGATAGTTGTGAATTTTTTTATTATTTATTTCACATAATTCAAAGTCGTGAGTTGTAAGGAAGACAATACAATTTAGATTTGCTAATTTCCTTAGTGTTTCCTTAGCACCAAGGATACGATCGTTGTAATTGGTTCCTTTAAATATTTCATCAATAAAAATGATAAATGGTTCACTACTTTCCTTGCTGAAGTCTAGAGCAGATTTTATTCTTTTTAATTCACCATAAAATGTAGATATTCCATTACTAATGTCATCTTTAACATTTATAGATGTAAATATTTTCATAATAGGACAAGTGAAATTCTTTGATGTAACGTAAGACCCACAATACGCTAAGATTAAATTGATACCAATTGTTCTCATGAATGAAGTCTTACCACTCATATTAGAACCAGTTATGATATTAACGTCTTTTTCACAATCAAAGTCATTTGATATACACTCTTCTTCTGTAAGTAGTGGATGCTTCATTTCACTTAAATTAAGAGATATTTCTTCTGTTATAGTTGGAAGACAAATACTCTCTTTTACATATCCGATTGTTGTAAGACTTATTAATGTTTCAAATTCTTCTAAGGCTTTAATACTATTTTTGAAATCATCACTTTTATTATTTAGAAGAGATACGTATTTATATAGAATAACAAAGTTTAATGATGCAAAAATGTTAAATAAAAGATATGTTATAAAATTGTTACGATATGAATCTAGGTCAGCTATTTTGTTAAGTTTGTTTAAAATGTAATGTCCTTTTTTGATGTCACTTTGTAGTTGTTTGTTTTTTAAGCTCTCAAACTCTTGAGTCTCAATAAAGGAATATACTTCTTTTAAATTACTGTATATTCTAGTACATTTTGAGATGGTATCGAATTCTTCATTATATAGGAATACATAGACATATGATGCGATTAGTTGTAGGAAAATTAAACCGACTAAATAATATGATTTTATGATACTTAGTGATGTTAAGATTAAGACTATTATGGTTATTAAAGATATAATTAGCGACACAACTAGTTCTTTAAAATTACTCTTTGTTTTTTTATCAAAGAAATATAAATACTCTTTGTAATCTGTTGTTTTAATTTTATCTATTTTGGACATTTTCTCTTGGAATTTTAATGAGAATTTAAAATTATTTTTTAGTTCTGAAATAGCATTTTGATTAGTTTCAATAGATTTTTTTGATACATTTTTTAAAGATAATTTATCTAATAATTTATTTTTTCCGCCTCTAGAACTAGTAAAATTTATGAATTGAAATAAGGAGTTTTTTCCTACAACATCTAGGTCAGACATAAATTGGTAATCTACTTCTTCTTGGTCACTTTGATTAGTTTTCCAATTTCCATTACTTCTCTTTTCGTACTTTTTAATAATGTCTAAGTATTTATTATATTTTTTTATTTCATTTTCAACTTTATTATGATAAATGGCAACTACGACAAAAATAATAAATAGTAAACACAAAGATATATTTAAGATAGATAATTTTGTATTTAAATTGATTCCTAAAATTACTAGGAAGATGATAAAAATTATTAAACGAGCTTTTGATAAGATATTACTTATTCTTTCTTGGTCACTTTTTAAATTTTTGTATTCATTTTGGGCATTTATTAATTGTTTGTCCATTTTTTCACGCTCTTTCTTTTATATTTAATAGTATACCATAGAAAAAGAAATCAAATATTGATTTCTTTATTTTTATCTATTTTTTTAGAATTAGATTTTTTATTATTTTGTAATTCGTATACTTCATCGCATTGTTCCCAGACGTTTTTAGAATGAGTTACAATAACAACACATTTATTTTCTTCGTGAGCAAGTCTTTTAAAGATATTTAGTATTTCTTGTTCTGTTTCTTGATCTAAATTACCTGTTGGTTCGTCTGCAATAATCATTTTAGGATTATAGGATAAACTTCTTGCTATGGCAACACGTTGTTGTTCCCCTCCTGATAGTTTTAGTACTCTTCTGTCTTTGTGTTCTTCAGTTAAACCAACACTTTTTAGAAGTTCTAGTGTTTTTTCTTTTTTGTTAATCTTTTTTAAACCATTAATATCCATAGAAAGAATGATGTTTTCTGAAGCGGTAAGGTGTGGTAAGAGATTATAACTTTGAAATACTATACCTATCTCTGAATTACGATATTTATCTAAGTTTATTTTACTTAAATCCTTATCTTCAAAGTATATTTTGCCAAGGTGTTTTTTTTCTAGACCGCTAATTAATGATAGCAGTGTTGTTTTACCACTACCACTTTTGCCTTTTACAGCTGTTAATTTGCCACTTTTAAATTCGTATGATATATCTTTAAAAACATATTCATCTTTTTTAGCGTCTTCATAACGATATCCTACTTTATCAAGACTTAGAATAACTTTATTATCTTTTTTCATTAGCTACGCTCCTTTAGTATTGTTAGTGGTTGGAATCTAGCAATTGATATACATGAAGCGATGCCACTTATGACTGTTAGTAGAATTCCAATACCTAATAATTGTAGAAGTATCTTAAAGTCAACTACAGCATTAATGTTATCTACTTGTTCAATGTTAATTGTTCCATTTATTTTTTCTCTATTATCTGGACGTTCTTTCATATCTTTCATATTCATATTGCCGCCAAAATTGTTGTTTATTTGTTCAAAGTCTTGTGTTGATGATTCTATCTCATTAGCTAGTAGATTATTAGCTACCTTAACACTTGATAGTGAACCTATACCTGCTCCAATTATTAAGGCGAAAACTGCTATTGTTAGAAGTTCAATTAGGAATTCTGATACGACAAGACTTTTTTTCATACCAATTGTTCTTAGGACTCCTATTTCATATTTTCTTTCACGTATATTTATCATATTTATAACTAGTAAGACTACTCCACCTATTATTAAAGTTATAATTAGGAATGTTGTTGCAAATGTTTTGACATTATTTATTGATTTAGTAGCAGATGTAACTGTTTCTGTGTTATCTGTAACCATATAGTTTTCACTTAAACCTTTTGCATTTACTTCATGAGCAAATGATGCAACAACATCTTTACTTTTAAGAATGAATGTTGGAGTTACTGTTGTTCTTAGAGTTTCATCATCTTCAATAAAGGATTCAACTATACTAGAATTAGTTATAATTGTATTAACTGAATTAGTAAACATGTTAGTCATATCTTTTGAAGAATCTGTATTTTCTTTGTATATACCACTAATTACTAATTCATAAGTTAGTTTAGTATTGGTTGGATTTACTAAAGTAATTGTATCTCCAATAGTTAGCTCATTTAAAGTAGCTAGTTCTTCACTTATTACACAGTTATTACCTGAAAAGTCACTACTTACTTCACCTTCTGTTATTGTGTAGTTTCCACTAATGAATTCTGTCATTGATTCATAAGAACTATATCCCATTACGCTAAATGCACCATTAGCAGCACGTTCATTTCTTATTTCTTCAGTTGTCGTTGTAGTAGTTGTTTTTTTATTACCACCGTAATTACCGCCATGAACACTAACACCTTGACCGCCAAATGGACTTCCGAAAGTTTCTGTTTCAGTTTTAGTTGTGGTAGTTTCTTTTACCAGACTATCAGTTGCTTCTTCTAAATCATTAGCGTTCATATTAGTATTATAGATGTAATAGTAACTTTTTACATATTCACTATTTCCATATTCGTTTATTTCATCGACTGTTACTGATGCCATTTCGTTAAATTTTTCAATCATATTTTCTCTTGATGATTCTTCTTTAAATGACTGCATCATATTTTCTCTATTCATACTAATAGTTGCTTCAACGTTATACTTCTCTTCGTACGATTTTACAATCTTGTTAGCTGAACTTCTTATTGATAATGTTATGGCACTAGATGCTGCAATTACTACAATAATAATTCCTATAAGGATGTTTCTTCCTTTATTTCTAATAATATTAATCCATGCATTTTTTAAAATATACATTTTTATCCTCTCTTTCTTTATGAATATTAATAAAGAAAAATTAAATGAAAATTAAAAATACTTGATTTCACAAAGAATTCACAAAAAAACAAGCTTAAGACGCTTGTTTGAATGTTACAGTAAACGTTGTTTTACCTGATGATGATGTTGCTTCTATTTTTCCACTATGAATACTTACTATTTGCTTGGCGATGGCAAGCCCTAGACCGTAATTGTTTTCATTACGATTACGAGATTTTTCCGTACGATAGAATCTTTCGAATATTCTATTTAAATCTTCTTTGCTTAAATTTTCACCTTTATTAGTTACTGATAATATTATTTCATTTTTCTTTTTCTCTAGATTTATTTCTATTGTTGATTTTTTAAAACTATGTTTAATTGCATTATCCATAAGAATGGCGATTAGTTGTTGTATCTCTTCTTGATTACATTTAAAAATGATATTATCATCTATATTATATTTTAACTTTAGTTTGTTTTCATAAATTAAACTTTCAAAGGGTAGAATAGATATTTCAGTTATTCTTGATAGATTAATTTCTTCAAAAGTACCAGTTAAATTGTTGTTTTCTAAACGTGATAAATCTAAAAGGTTAGAGATTAGATTACTCATTCTTAAAGATTCGCTTTTTATATTGTTTAACCATTTAGGATTATTTTTTTCAATCGTTGCCATTTCAGCATTAGCAAGAATTACACTTACTGGAGTTTTTAGTTCATGTGATGCATCACAGATAAATTCTTTTTGTCGATTGAATGTTTCAACTACTGGTTTAATTATCCACTTAGTAAGTCTAAGTGATACGAAAATGATAACAATTTCTAAAATAATAAAAATAATTAGCGATGATTTTAATAACGACAAAAGCTTGTGAGTAGAAAAACTGTTGTTAACCAAGATTAATGTTTGACTATTTTTATATTCATAGGAGTATTTATTAAAATAAAGTGATAGAAATTTAAATGATGAACGTCTACCTTTTTTTATTATTTCGCTTACATACGACTCTACTTGTTCTTCATCATTGGCATCAAAAGAATGACTTATAATATTTTTTATTTTTCCATTTTCTAATTCGATTGTATAAACTTCTGAGTCGATAAATTTTCTTTCTTCGAATTTTTTGTTATCAGGTAGGTCTTCTTTAAATTTAGGTTCTCCTATTCTATCATTTATATTTCCTGTTCTTTTTATTGTATCTTCTAGATGTTTTTCTTCTGCTTGATAGCTTTGATAGTTAAATATAAAAATTATACTTATTAGGAAGAGACTTAAAATTGAAGACACCACAACAAATAATTTTGTTTTAAGTTTATTCATCTTTTACCTCCAATTTATAACCCATACCACGAATTGCTTTTATGTTTAAGTTAGAACCAATTACTTTTAATTTGCGGCGAAGAAAGGAAAGATATGCTTCTAAATTGTTTGATTCTATTTCGTTATCTATTCCCCAAACTTTATTGTATATTTGTTCTTTTTCAATTATTTGATTTTTATTATTCATAAAGTATTCTAAAAGTAAAAACTCTTTGCCTATAATTTCTATTTTATCGTTAGTTTCAGAACATATAATTGTAGAGTTTTTTATATTAAGTTTAGTATTTCCTACTTCGATAAATTCTTTTTCCAATTTTCCTAAGGGACGGAGTTCTTTGTTAACTCTAGCTATTAGCTCATCAATATGAAAAGGTTTAGTTAGATAATCATTCGCACCTTTATTGAAACAAGTTAATTTATCCTCTATTTCATTTTTTGCTGTTAGCATTATTATTTTAGAATCAATCTTATTATTTATTCTCTTTAAAATTTCAATGCCATTAATTTTAGGAAGCATTATATCAATAATGATTAAATCGTATATATTAGATTCTGCTTTGTATAAACCGTCTTCTCCGTCTAGAGAAATATCAACAGTGTATTTTTCTTTTTCTAGTCTTGCTTTAATTACTTCAGCAAGTTTGTATTCATCTTCAATTATTAAAATACGCATTTATATCACCACTTATTAGTATATTATAATTTGATTAAATGAAAATTAAATGAAATTTTTGTTTAAATAAAAAATCAGTTAATTGTAATAACTGATTTCGTTTTCTTTTTACTTTGTATTCACTTTTAAAATATTGCTATCATTAACAATTAGAGTACTATATGCAAATAAGACATCTTGATTTTTAAATTCAAGATAGTCAGTTACATAGTCCATTTTAATATAACGCAAATCTATTAAAGTTATTTTTTTATAATATGGAATTAGTAATGGCGCCATACTACTTGCAAAAGAGTCTCTAAATATTATTAATTCTTTATCTGTCTTGGCATTTATATTTTCTATTTCAATTAGTGAACTTGGTCCACTTAAAAATATATTATATGAGTCAACACTATTTAGTTTCTCTTCATCATAAACAAATTTATTACCATACTCTAGATGTTTTACTACTGAGGAATCAATGATGCTATTTGATAAGTATATGAGTTCATCTGGCTTAATAAAGGATGGTACTTTAGAATATGAAGCACCATAAAAGTTCTTATATTTATTTTCTTTATATGCTAAGTCTTGATATTCAAAGTCCAAATATGGGGATAACTCTTTTATTATTTTAAAATAAGATTCTTGTTTAAGATGGATATCTGTTTTATAGTAATCTTCTAGTTTTAAATTATTTATAATATCTACGTAAGGTATGTTAATTTCTTCTTGTAGTTCTTGTAGAAGTTTATTGTAATCTAATTTTAGAGAATCTTTATCATTTAGAAAATAAGCTTTATCTGGGATTATTGTATAAAAGACATTATTGCTGTTTAAGTAATTTTCTTTAATATAATTTAATTTAGTTATAAAACCGTTTACATTCTTTTCATCTAATGGATAGTTTTTATCTATAATAAAACCATTTTTTATGTAAACATCATTACTATCGTTATTTCCTAAAATGTATCTATCGAAAGTAGAATTTGTACTAATAAATAAATCTCTTAAAGGAAATTGATCTGTTAGATAATCATCTAGGTTAGCTATAAAATCTTCTTTTAATGTTTTGGATGTGGTCAGTTTTCTTCTTTCATATGATGAAATGTCTTTATCTTTTATAATAAGACTAGCACAGGAAAAAGCAAGTAAAATAGCTACGAATATTATTGAAGTTATTTTTTCTTTCATAGTTAAAACCTAAAGTAAATAAATGGATTAAACGAACTTGAAATAATTCTTGATATTGATAATAAGAATATTATTAGAATATATACTAATGATGTCCATTCAATCAAATTATTTAATTTTCCTTTCTTTAATTTATTAATTATTTCTTTTAATAATGGTCCCATACCTATTAAGCAAATGATTAGAATCATAATATTATTTTTAAAATAATATATAGTTTCGTAATTTATGAATTTTGGTCCTATACCAATTAGACCTTTTAAGAATACTAATAAGTTAGATAAATCAGAAATATTAAATATTACAAAGCTTATAAGTATTATGATAAATGTATACAAATGAGATATAATTCCTTTTTTTAAATATTTATTTAGAATAAATTTTTCTAATATTAAGAAGACAAAGAAATATAGGCCCCAAATGATAAAGTTCCAATCAGCACCATGCCAAAATCCTGTAAGTAACCAAACAATAAAGATATTTCTAATATGTTTTATTAAGGAACATCTGTTACCACCTAGAGGAATATAGACATAGTCTTTAAAAAAGTTAGATAGCGACATATGCCAACGACGCCAGAATTCTGTAATAGATGCAGAAATTAATGGATAGTTAAAGTTTTCTTTGAAGTTAAATCCAAACATTTTTCCTAAACCTATTGCCATATCTGAGTATCCAGAAAAATCATAGTATATTTGAAATGTGAAACAAATAGCCACTAGCCAATAGGATAAGACAGACATTTCACTGCCTTGTATAGTTGTGAACATATTATATAAAGTATCAGCAATAAGGACTTTTTTACCTAATCCGATAATAAATTTTTTGACGCCTTCACTAAATAACTCAAAGCTCTCTTTTCTAAAAGATAATTCTTCACAGACATCTTTATATCTAACGATTGGCCCAGCAACTAATTGAGGAAATAAAGTTATGTAAGTGCAATATGTTAGAAAGTTTTTTTGTGATTCTACATCACCACGATAGACATCTATTAAGTAACTAATGTTTTGAAATGTAAAGAAGCTTATTCCTAAAGGAAGAATTATTTTTAATGTTACTTGATTCATATGAAAAAGATTTGTAAATGTATTTAGAAAAAAGTTAGTGTATTTAAAATAGATTAATAATCCTATGTTTAAGATTAAACCTATTATAAGGTATATTTTTTTGTTTCTCTTTTCTATTAGTAAACCACATATATAATTTATTAGGCATGATAACACTAAAAGTAGAACATACCATTTTTCACCAAAGAAGTAAAACATTAAACTAAATATTAACAAAACTGTATTTTTAAATTTCTTTGGAGCTAAAAAATAACAAATAAATAATAGTGGCAAAAAAAAGAAGAGAAAACTAATACTTGAAAATATCATATTCCCTCTCCTTCTCTTATTTTAAATTTTCAAAATTTTCTTTTATTTTAGGTGCAAGTTCATTAGACATAATTAATACGACTAAGTCACCTTTTGATAAAACATATGTGTTCTCTGCTTCAACACAAATCCATTTACGAGGATCAGCTTTTTCTTTAATATCTGCTACAGCACTTTCAGCATCACTTGCGTCTTCTAAACGAATAAGTACTACAGAATGGGCAATTGAGCCAGTCATAGATTCGCTTGCGATTGCTTCTTTGTATTTTACATCAGCAAATGCATAGTATTCAAAATTTTCACTGTTAAGTTCTGTGTTTTGTACCATCATTGGAAGTTCATCTTCAGAAATACCTTCATATAGTTTTTCCATTATTTCTGGAAGAGACCCTTCAATATTCTTTACTTCGTTTTCTTTGTTTCCACAACCTACTAGTGTTAGGCATAGAGCAATAGCACAAAAAACATATAATATTTTTTTCATTTAATCATTACCTTTCTAAATACAATTGTATCATTTTATATATAAAAATCAAGATATATTTAAGGGAGTTTTAAATTGAACAAAAAAGATATTAAGAAAAGCTCTTAATATCAAATTAATTCTGTTTCTTCACCATACATTTTACCTTTAGAATCTAATTGCAGTTCGTATCCATATTCAAATATATAAGCCATACTATATAAAAATAAAATATAGATTATGTCAAATAGTTCGAAACCAATATTTAAATTTTCTTTTATAAATAATTCAGTTAATGCTCCACACATATTAGGAAGAATTACAACTGAAATCATAATGTAAGCCATTTTCTTTATATGTTCTATATTTTCTTTTGTAAATGGTGTGTCTCCGCTATTAATATTTACGAATAAAATTTCAAGATGTTTTAAGACGAAACTTACAAGAATTAACGTTATTATTATAGTTAAGAAAGCTACTTCGATGAAGCCAACATATGCATATGGATTTTTATTTTCTATAAAGTCAATAATTTGATTTAGTATATATACATCTTCTTTTTCAGTTATACTTTCTGTTTCTCCATCGTATTCCAATTCTATTAATTCATCAGATCTTGATAGAGTTATTTTTTCACCAAATATTGTTGCTGTTTCTTCTTCAATTTTAATATTTGCTGCGAAGATTCCGATTAGAAGCATTGATATAGCAATTGGTATTAAAAAAACTATACATATTATTTTGCACACTCTAGCTATAATATATATCGCTTTACTTAAAGCTTTCATCTTTTTTTGCTTTTCTTTTTTGAATTTAACTACACTCATTTTAATTTCTTCATCTAACGAGTCTATGTCTGATAAATCATCAAGGACAAGATTATTTATTTTACAATTAAATATATTACATAATTTAATTATATTATCCATAGTTGGATAAGCTTCTCCGCACTCCCATTTTGAAACACTCTGACGTGATACTCCTACACGCTCTGCTAAATTTTCTTGGGAAATCTTTTTAGACTTACGCATACTTTTTAAATTATCACAAAATCTCATTAGATTTCCTCCTTTCATAGTTAAATTCTAGTTTAAGCGAGGATTTAAAACTACCAATTTTTAGTTGCATTTTTATTTTTTACAAATTAAATAGTTTTTTTAGTTCTTCGATTATCTCATCAAAATAGAAGATAAATAATCCGATTAGTAAGATGAGAGCAAAGACTAAACTTATATAAGATATTAAATTAAAAGATGTACATTTAAATAGTATTAAAAGAATTGGAATTATTAAAATAAACATATTTATTAAAATCAAACTAAGATAATTGATTATGTAGTTATTTCTTAGAACAATAAAAGTTATTAAATTATATAGCAATTCAAAAATACAAATTGATGGAATTATGTAATTAGTTATAATCATACTCTTAGTTATGAAATACCAAATTAGGGCGATGATTATAAATATTACTCCTGTTTTACCGATAAATCTTAAAACGTTATGTCTGTTTTTAATAATATGATAAACAATAACTAGATTAGTAAATAAACCACCAATTATAAATAGTGAGTATTTTAGGTGATTGCTTATGCAAAGTTCAATAAAGCCACAAATAATTGAGACAGCTAAAGTAATAAATAAAAGTATTTTGAATAGTAAATGAGCTTTTAGTCTTATTTTACTTGGGAATACTTCTTCGCTGTTTTCACCAATTAATTTGTTTTGACAAAGTGGGCAGAAATTTTCGCTGGTATTATAGTTTATATTACAACTTGTACATTTTTTCATTAGTCCACCTCACTCACATTTATGGTCATTTCAATATTTTGTTCACTAAAATAATTACAGAAGTTTTTAATTATTTCATTATATTTGTATTTTGAAGATATGCCAATTGATAAATCGTTTTCGAAAGAACATATAGTAAATTGAAATCCTGGAGTTGATGTTAGAATGTTAACGTTTTCTATATAAGGTTTTGCTTTTGATGGAAATTCTATTTTGCCAATATTGGAAACACAACTTGTACTCATGCGATTCGAAAAATAGTTTATTATCTTTAGGGCGACGTTTTTCATAAATATTGGTGTTATGCGACATAAAACGTTTCTTTCAAAAGCAACCATTTGGTTAACTCTTTCAATAAGTTTTTCTGGTGTTAAGTTTTCTTTAAATTGTTTATTAACACTTTTTATTATATCTTCTAATGTATCTTCTCTACTATTAAATTTATAAGCTACAGAAGTTAAACCGAAATAGTTTTTTGATGAAAATGATTTGAAATATTGACGTAAGTCAACTGGAATATCTATTTTAATATTCTTTTTTAAATCTTTTTCTGACATTACATCTTTCATCGAATAGATTAGGACAGATACTAATAAGGATGTTAATGTAGCACTCTTTGTATGTGCTAATTCGATAACATCTTTAACAGGTAAGTGAGCTTCAAGAAATCGTGTTTTATTAAGTAACTTTCGCCCTTTATATAGATAAACATTTGAAATGTTTTTACTTGTTACTTTTGTCTTTTTATAGTATTTAGCAAAACTATCTTCAGCTTTTTCTATATATGACGAATTTGTATTTGGATCTATTTTTACTTTGTATTTAATTTTAAGATAATTATTTACTAGTGTTTTAAAGAATTCAATACTACCTCTTCCATCTGATAGAATGTGAGATATTTCAAAGTTAATTCTATTGTTGTAAAATGTTACACGGTATAAGAAATCATTACTTGAATTGTATATTTTAAAACAAATAGGTAGATTTTCTCTAGTAACTTTATATCTTTTATTTGTCTCTTCTAAGTAATACCAAAATAGTCCTTTTTTTAAATTAACATTAAATGTTTCGAAAACTTCGATTGTATTATCTAAAGCTTCTTGTAGTATATCTTTTTCAATTTTATCTTTTAAAGTTATAGAATATCTAAAAACCTGTTGATATTCTTTATCGGCGATTGATGAGTAAAATTTTCCAACATTATCAAGTTTATACCATTTTTTGTTTAACATAAGAATTACCTCCAATTGTAAGGTCTTTTAGCTATTAGTTAATTATATCATATATATTAATATTCTTTACTCTTTTAGAAAGAATTTGTATTATTTTACGTATTTATATTTTGAGATAACTCTTTAATATTATTGAGGAGTTTTTTAATAATTATCTTGTCTTCTAAAATATTTATAGAAAAAGTTCTTTTGCCAGCGTGATTAAAACTTGTTCCACTAATTCACACTGTTTTGTAATTTATTTTATTTTTATCTTATATTTAAATCTCTATCCCCTTATTTTTTAACATTGATATAAATATTATACGCACAAATATTTGTTTACCAATGCATTTTAAAAAAACTTTTATAAAAAGCGTGCTTTCCTTATAAATAAAAAAACTTGTATATATACAAGCATTTTTATCATAAACTAATTATACTATTATAACTCGACAATTCGACCATATTTCATATCACATACTTTTATCTTAAGAGTAAAGTTATATGGTGAAAAACCTATTTCAATAGTTTTCTCTTCGTTTAACTTCACTGGAATTAAATTACTTTTATTATACATATCTATAGAAAAGACAACTTCTTCATTATTTATGCTAGATATTAACATATCATTTATTAATCTCATATCACTTGTAACATGATAATACTTATGTTCTTCTACTATTTTTTGATTTCGTTCTATTTTTATTTCCACATCTACTGCTATTTGAACGTCATAATTTGCTATACGTTGTTGCTGTTGCTCAATAGATAAACTATTCCATTCTTGTAAAGCACTTGAATCAAACTCTACGAACATTACTTACGTCTCCTTTCGTTCTTTTTGTTTTAACTAGTTATTTTATTGCATATCTTTTTTTTATAATTCGGCATTAGATTTTCTGATTTTTCAATATTATTATTCGTAGCAATAATTTCCCTATTAATTAGATTATAACATATTTATACAAATCAATACATTATATTCTAAACCATACTAGTGGTTTAAATTTTTATTATTTTTGTTTAATAATTAATCTTAGTTATTTTGACTACTTATAGATTTTAAAATTAGATCTTTAGGAAAAATATTTATATTTTCTATATCTGATATTTTTATTTTTCTTATTTCATAATAATTATCTTTACTACATCTTTCTTTTTCTTCGCCACCTAAAGTTGGTATGCCTGATTTGATGCTGCATTTATAAAAATGAGCAATTGAATTATCATCTTCGTTTTCTCCAATATACTCTAAGATATTAATATCAACAGTAAATTCTTCTTTTAATTCTCTTATTAAAGTTTCCTCTAAAGACTCTCCTTCTTCTACTCCACCACCAGGGATAACATAGTATTCTTTAAATTCACCATCTACTATTTTACGACGAAACATTGTATATAAATAATCATCTTCAATTATGATTCCTCTAGAACTTATTCTTTTTTCCATAACGCATTACTCCTTATGTTATATTATACAAAGTATATAATAGATATAAACTAAAATTAGTATTATTCCTCTTCTTCTATCTAATTCACTGTTTTTATTAACTACTGCAATAAGCTGAAGGAATAATGTTACAAGTATTAAGATTAAAATACTTATATTAAAATCAAAACTGAAAGAAAGCGGATTTATTAATGAACCCAAACCTATAAGTAAACATAGATTTAAGATGTTGGAACCTGATATATTTCCAAGCAATAAATCTGTCTCATCATTTCTAGCAGCAATTATACCTGTTATTATTTCTGGTAGAGCTGTTCCTATTGCAACAATAGTCATTCCAATAAATTTTTCTGATAAACCAAAATGCGTTGCTATTAATATTGAATTATCTACAACAAAGTCGGCTCCAAATTTAAGTCCTATAATACCAAGAATCATATAAATAATAATCTTTATAATTGATTTATGTTCTTTTGATTCGACATAATCAACCATTTCTTCATTTATTCTTTGATTATGTATTTTCTTTTCTTCGTATATTGAATATATAATATAGAATATGGTACATAAAAGTAATATAAGTCCTTGCCATCTTGTTATGGTTTGAGACGTTCCTAATTTATCTGTATTTCCTAAAACTAATAGTAAAACCATTGCTAACATTCCAATAGGCAGATGACGATTTACAATTCTTTTATCTAACCTTATTGGTCTTATTAAACTAATGATTCCTATAACAAGTAGCGAGTTACAGATACAACTTCCAATAGCGTTACCTATTATCAAATCTGAATGATTGTTCAGTGCTGAGGTTACTGTTACAAAAATTTCTGGAAGTGATGTTCCTACAGCAACGATTGTTAAGCCAATAAGCATTTCTGATAAACCAAATTTCTTGGCAATACTTGTAGCAGAATCTACTAAAAGGTCGGCTCCTTTTATTAAAAAGATAAAACCAATTATAACTAATAATATTTCTTTTAACAAGAAAACCACTCCTTATTTTTATTCGTTATATTATATATCATTTTTACACTTTAATTGTCAATCTATATTTTCATTTAAGATTTTTAATTATTTATGAAGTCGATTATTTCCTTTTTGGCTTGTTTTGCTTCTTTTATTGGATATAAAGGATAAATGTGATTCATACTTTTTCCTACTATTAATTTAGTATTAACTTTTGCTTTTATTAGTTTTTTATGTAATAGTATTATATCTGGATAAAGGATTTCTCTATCTCCAACAAATAATAGAATATCATTTAAATTTTTTAATTTTCCATACAATGGGCTAACTCGATAATCTTTTATATCTAAGTTACCTTTCCAATCTTGAGCAATAGGAGTAAGTTCATCTATATCTAACATTGGATCAATAGATTCATAGTTACGCATTTTCTCATTAGTCATTGATATGTCTATCCAAGGAGAAATAAGAATTATTTTATCAGGTTGTTTTATTTTATTGTTATTTAAATATTCTGTGAATGCTAGAGCTAATCCACCACCAGCAGAGTCCCCCATTATAATAATTTTTTTATCTGTTTTTTCTAGTATTTCTTGATATAAATTTTCTAATAGTTTGAATGCATCTTTCCAAGTGAATTCAGGTGCTAAAGGATAGTGAACAAAGACTACTTTTGTATTTAGAGATTCTACAAGATTATCAACAAAACGATAATGAAAATATGAAGCTTCGTTGATATAGGCACCACCATGCAAATAGATTGTAATTGAATCTATTTCGACGTTTTTATAAATTTCATTTACTTCAAATCCTTCATAGATATTAGTTATAACTTTTGATTTAAATTTATACTTAGGTAATTTATCTTCTTTACTTGAAATTTTATCATCGATATCTAGTATTTTATAAACTAATTTTATTATAAATTCACTAATAGTTGCCATTGTGGAACGATGATATATAAAGAAAGATATTATAAATATAATGACGATAGCTATAAATAATAAAATGATTAATAAGTCCATATATATTCCCCCTTCTTTTATGGTAGATATTTTCTTTAAAATAATTATACTATTAAAAACTCATTAAAAAAAGAAAAATACTTTATTTAAAAATAATAAAATATTTTTCTATAACTAATCTTCTATAGAATTAATAGCTTCTTTTATTACTTTAATTGAGTTTTTTATTTTTTCTGTTTCTTCGTTATCTAATGGAATGTATATTTTTTCACGAACACCGTTTTGATCTACTATAGCTGGTGTGGAAATACATACATCATTTTTCTTATCATAACTAGATACTGGTAATATTAATCTTTTATCTTCTAAGATAGCAGATGTTATTCTTACCAAGCACATTCCTATTCCATAATAAGTTGCGCCTTTTCTTTTTATTATTTCATAGGCAGAATTTCTTACTTCCTCCTCTATAGTATTTTTTTCCTCTTCATTTAAGAAGAAATCTATTCCTGTTAGAGCTATATTAGCATTACTCCATGCAACAAATTCTGAGTCACCATGTTCACCAATAACATATGCTTCGATATCTTTTGGGCAAATATTTATCTTTTGGCTGATTAAATAGCGAAGGCGCGCTGTATCTAGCGTTGTTCCTGAGCCGATTACTCTATTTGGTTCTAGACCTGAGTATTTTAATGTAAGATAAGTCATAACATCTAATGGATTAGTTGCAACAAGGAATATGCCATCAAAACCAGATTCCATAACACTACCAACAATATTTTTAAATATTTTACTATTCTTATGTATTAAGTCCATTCTTGTTTCGCCAACTTCTTGAGCTGCTCCTGCTGCTATTATGACAATTCTTGCATCTTTACAATCGGGATAATCACCTACTCTTACTTGAACTTTTGAAGGACTATAAGATAAACAATGATTTAAATCCATTGCTTCTCCTTCTATCCTATCTTTGTTTAAATCTATTAAGACTAATTCGTCAACATAGCTATATTGATTTAATAAAGCATAAGCATAGCTCATACCAACATTTCCACATCCAATTAATGCTATTTTATTTTTCATATTATCACCTAGTATAATTATACCTTTTTTTTGTCATTTTTGATATAGATATATGTTTATTTAAAAAAATATTGCCATTCTATGATTATATAAAAATAATTTATTTTAAATAAGATAATCATCCTTTTTATAGAAAATATAGATTTTTATTTTTAAGGCAGATAAAAAAATAGTTATATCTGACAAACTTGATATAACTTTAAATAATATCAAGTAGAAAGTTTATATACTATAAATGTTTCATGAAACAAAAAAGTAGAACTAAGTTCTACTTTGATTATATTTTAAAGCTTCTATTATTATATATTGTATCACTATTTACTAAGACTTTTCTCTTTGCATCTGGATTTTCATTATGTAGTCTTAAAATTTCTCTTTCTGCTTTAATAAACGTATTAGCACTTATTTTAGAAAGACTTCTTCCACCAGTGTTTCTTTTCATTGCTTCTTCAATATATGCATCAATAAATGAATCATCCCAAATTAAATCAGCATTAAATTCTTCTTTGAAGCGTTCTTGTTGTAGTAATAAAGGACTCCATTTTGATTCAAGTAATATTCTTCTTAATGAGTCTTTTGTTTGGGCTTTATAGATAAACAAATGTTTCCAACGACCAACAAGTTCTCTAATCATTCCATATTTAATTAAATCTTCGTCAGTTATGTCATATTTTTCTTCTTCACTAATTGGGTTAAAACCAATATGTTTGTCCTTATTTTCGAATAGAGAGGAGAAAGCTCCAAGACATGCTACAGTCATAAAAGATGTATCTAAGGAAACTTCAGGACCATTTTTCACTAATGGAAATCTATAATTGTAACCTTCTAGCAGTTTTAATAGTGCTTGTTGAACAGCAACATCTTTGACATCACTTCCACGGCTTGCTAATTTATCAACTTCATCAAATACAAGAATTGATTTTGCAGCCAACTTAGGATTTTTACCTGCATTTATATAAACCTCTTTTAGGGAATCTTCAATATCTTTACCTACATAGCCTGCTGATGTTATTGAATTACAATCATATATAGTTAAAGGTACGCCTAAGTATTCTGCTATTACTTGGTATGTCATTGTTTTTCCTGATCCTGTTGGACCAATAGATAACATAGTTCTAATATTCTTTTTATTTTTAGCACTATAATTCATGGCAATTGTTGTACAAATATCTTCTATGATATCATCAGCATCGAATACACGTTCTTTTACATATCTTTCTAAAGCCAAATTATCAATGTGACCTAAGTGACTTAAATCTTGTTGATCAGATTTTACTATAGGAGCTGATTTTTTAGATTCTGATTTTTTCAAATTGCCAAATTCGCTAACCGACTCACTAATTATTCTTACTTCATCATTTTGAATACGGGCAATAGTTATATAATTTGAGACATCTAAAAAATATTTATACATTAACTTTGTATCATCCAATTTACCATCATATAAATCTTCTAACTCGTCATATAAAATAGGACGACCATATACTAATTCATTAGATTGATCTTCTAAGATATCTTTACTTGTATATGGACTCAAAGAATGCTCTTCATTTTCAGTAATAAAAATTTCGTTTGAATCTATATAACCACGTGCAACTTCACTTGGAATTAACATATAATTATCTTTTTTAATTCTTACTTTTTTAAAAATAATTGCAATAGTATTATTTAAATTTATTTCTTCCATACAAACACCCCTAATAAAATGTTAATATTTATAATATTATAATAAATAAGGAAATTCAATATTTTTACAATATAAAAAAGCAGATTTATCTACTTTTTAATCCTTTTTATTTAATTATAATTTTGATATTTTTTAGTATTTAGTCAAATAATGATATTTGTTCATCTTCTTTATTATTTTTGTAATTGGCTATAATATCTTCCATCTTATAAAGAATTCCATATTTTTGGCATTCTTCAGTAAATACTTGATAAAGCTTTTTAGAATTTAATGGATTACACATATATTTATCTTTGTATGTTTTAATATACTTTTCTTTTAGTCCAGGAAAGTTTTCATCAAGCTTTTGATAAAAATAATCTCTTTGATTTTCTCTTAGTGTTACTCCTAAGTATGTATGTATAAATTTAGCTTTATGTTCGTAAGCCAGTTTAACTAATTTCTTTATATCCTCTTCATTATCAGTTATAAATGGTAAGGTTGGATTTAACATAATACCTGCATATATTCCGTTTTCATTTAGTTCTTTAATTGCTTTTAGTCTTCTACTTGATACACATACATGTGGTTCGATAATACGAGATAAATTATCGTTTGGAGTTGTAATGGTAAACTTTATAATACAATTATTTTTCTTATTAATTTCTTTTAGAATATCTATATCTCTTAAGATAAGATCACTTTTAGTATCAATAGATACACCAAAGCCATATTTGGCTATTAGTTTTAATGCACTTCTTGTTTGTTCATATTTTATTTCTTGAGGATTATAGGTATCTGACATTGCTCCTATTCCGACTATTCCAGTTTTAGACTGTTTTGAAAGTTCCTTTTCTAAAATAAGTAAACTGTTTTCTTTTCCTCTTACTGTATCAAAGTTTTCTATATGATAACAATTGCTTCTAGAATCACAATAGATACATCCATGAGAACAACCACGATATAGGTTCATATTAAAATCTATGCCATACCATTCATTACCATTTTTTGTTTTGGTAAGAATTGTTTTAGCTGTAATAAATTCCATAAACAAACCTCCCTTTTTAGTTCTTTATATTAAATCACCTTTCTTATTAATATATAAATTTTTAACATCCACACTTTCATTCCGTAATAGCCAAATTTTCTTATCTATTCCTCCAGCATAGCCAGTTAATTTTCCAGATGTACCTACTACTCTGTGACATGGGATTATTATTGATATAGGATTATGACCAACTGACATACCAATAGCTTGGGAAGACATACTTTTTAAATTTCTTAGTTTAGCGTATTTTTCGGCGATATCTTTATAAGTAATTACTTTACCATATGGAATTTCTTTTAAAATGTTCCAGACTGATATTTGAAATTCTGTACCTTCTAGGTTTAAGTCTAATTCATTAATATCAGGTTGTTCATTGTTAAAATAACGTTCTAACCATTTCTTAGTTTTAATTAGTATTTCATCTTCTTCATATTTAATATTTTTTTCTTTTAAAAGTGATGCATAATATTTTTGATTTTCAAACCATAAACCGATTAATTTGTTATCTTTTGAAGCTAGTAAAATATTACCTAAGGGAGATTTATATATTGATGTGTTTATCATTTTATGTGTTCCTTTACTATTTACTTTTTTCTATTTCGAATTTTATATTATGCGTTGGATTCCAATAAAATAATTCAACATTGCCACCAAAACTCGCTATTTCTGTAATAAATTCTTTGGGAAGACTTTTTATATTTATTTGATAATCGTAATTTTTGTTAAGAGGTTTATCATAAATGGTACTAGATAGCCAACGTTTGTTGCTACTTACAATAATTAAACATTTTTGATTTGTTATTATAGCTTCAATATCATGTAATATATAATCATAAATAGAATCGTCAAAGTAATGAGTATGCCATTTGGAAAAAGATAAGGTTATTTCATCAATTGCATAGTCAATATAAAGTTCTATGTTGTTATAAGGATTTTTTACTGTAATACATAAGTCATTTTCCTTTAGATAGTCGTATTCTCCTTCTTCACCTGAATAATGAGTTTCATATTTACATTTAAGTTTTTTTAGTAAGTCATATATTTCTTTAAATTTATTTGATTCAATCATAAGAGCACTTCTTTTCTATAAGTAGTATATCATAAGCAAGAAAAAAGAATAACCTTTATTAGTTATTCCTAAAAATTCTTAAAACTCTTTATTTTTATAGACTTTATTTGAAATTAGATAAGATATTATTAGTAAAACTATAGAAGAAATGATAAGAATTACTAGTAAATTTTCTTCAAGAAAGCTTAAAATTGATGCTGGTAATGTAAATGGTTTTGTTTTAGCAATTATCGTTATAATACATGAAAAAGCTATAGAAAAAACGAATAAACCTATACGACCTTTTTCAATACCAAATTTAAATATTAATGGAAATATTATTGACTGAACTAATATGCAAGCAAATATACATCCTATTGTTGTACCTAAAATGTATTCTAGGTCTAAAGAGTTCTTGAAATAACCAATTGCTAAATTGGATAAGACAGTCAATAGAACTGATAATAGTATCAACATTAAACTAGCTAGATATTTAGCTTTTACAAGATTTTTTCGACCATTTGGAAAAGTAAGAGAAAAGGCATCAAATTTATTGTATTCGTCGTAACTAAATGTTGATATAAAAATCATTACACTCATTAAAGCTGCAACAAAAGATAAGTCCCCTTCTCCGTTCATACTCATCAAAGCAAAGACAAGTAAAACTAAAACGATTATTTTTAAGTTACTTCTGACCATAAGAAGGTCTTTTTTTATTAATCCTAACATTATTTAACACTCCCTTTAATCATTAAAACCATTAGCTCTTCCAGTGTGATTTTATCAATTACAAAGTCTTTATATTTTTTAGATAATTTAGCTTTATTATCGATAAGAACTTCATAATTGTATTTTTGTTTTTTGTATCTGATTATGTCTTCTTTAGATATTTTATCGAAGTCCTCGATATCGCATTTTAAAATACCATAATTGTCTAAAATATTATCACGAGTTTCTTGTAGTAAGACAGACCCTTTATCAATAAATATTATTTCATCAGCGATATGTTCTAAATCACTTGTAATATGAGTCGATAAAAGAATAGTATGTTCTTCATCTTCAATAAATTTTAAGAATATGTCTAAAACTTCACTTCTAACTACAGGATCTAAACCGCTAGTTGGTTCATCTAGAATAAGAAGTTTGGGTTTATGGGATAAAGCAACAGCGATTTCTAGTTTTTTACGCATTCCCTTTGATAATTCTTTTATCTTTTTATCAATTGGTAATTTAAATTCACTTAAATAATTTAGGTATAGTTCTGAATCCCAATTTTTATAAATGTCTTTCATTATAAGATTTAAATCTTTGGCATTTAGAAGTTCTGGAAAGAACATTCCATCTAGAACTACTCCGATATCTTCTTTAATAGTTGATTCATCTTTATTTATGTCTTTACCCCAAATATTTATAGTTCCACTATTAGGTTTAATGATGCTAAGTAAGGACTTTATTAAAGTTGTCTTACCTGCTCCATTTTCACCAATTAGACCAATAATAAATCCTGATGGTATGTTTAAATTAATTGGTCCTAATTCAAATTTATTATCATATTTTTTTGTTAAATCTTTTATTTCTATAGCATTTGCCATTATTCTTCACTCCCTCTTAAGTATTCGTATAAATCTAAGATATCTTTTGAATCAATATTGAAATTGTTTGATATTTCAATAATTTTGTTTAGATGATTCTCAATATCTTTTCTAGCTTGTTCTTTAGCTAACTCCGTATTTTTAGGTGCAACATATGCTCCTTTACCTTGGCGAATCGATATATATCCCTCATGCTCTAATTCATCATAGGCCTTTTTTATTGTCATAACGCTTATTTTTATATCAGCAGCTAAATTACGAATTGATGGTAGTACTTCTCCCTCTTCTAAGTCACCATTCATAATTTGAGATATTATGGCATTCTTTATTTGTTCATATATAGGTATGGGGCTACTGTTACTTATTATTAATTTCATAGTCTCCTCCTTTAACTGTTATAGTTAATATATAACACTATATAACATTTGTCAATATATTTATTTTATAACATAAAAAAAGAACTAAAAAAGTTCTTAGTTTGTGAAAGATGCGTCGATATAATAAATAGGACGTCCTTCTTTTTGATATTGTTTTTCATAGTTAGTCATAATATTAGATATTTGTCTTTCATCATTATGTAAGTCTAGACTTATTTTATCAAATACATACCAGTATTGTGATAGAGTTTCTAATGAATATGCAAATAATCCTTTATTATCTGTTTTTAAGATTATATGTTTATGTTTTTTGAAAATTCTGTCATACAATTTAAGATATGTAAAATGTGTAAATCTTTTTTTCTCGTCTATTTTCTTTGGCCATGGTTCACTAAATGTCAAATAGATAGTGTCTATTTCTTTACCGAAATATTCAGCTATATTCATAGCATCTGCATTAATTAATTTTAAGTTTGGTAATTTTAGTCTCTCTAAATTTCTAACAGCCATTACCATTTGAGAATCATTTATTTCTAATCCGATGAAATTTATATTAGGATAAGTTTTAGCCATTTCAATAATGAAGTCTCCTCTACCCATTCCTAGTTCAAGCTTTATTGGATTTTTATTACCAAATAAGTCATTCCATTTATTTTTATATTTAGATGGATTGTTAATTACATATGGACTTTCACTTACTATTTTATCAGCATTTTTTATTACATTATATTCCATAAAGTTCACTTCCTTGCGTTAACATTATAACATAGAAGTTGTTATTTTTTAAATTTATCTATAAATATTTCGTTCTTTTAATTTAAAGTCTAAAAACTTTTCAAAATTTCTTAATCCATAAACAGGATTATAGTAGTTTGGATGTTCATTTAAATGAGCTAGTGCTATTTTGGCAGTTATAATTAGGTCATTATTAGTTACATTAGTTTTTTGGTCTATAGTACCATGTTCTAACTCGATATTAATCCCATCTAGAAATTCTTCTGGAGTATATTTATCAAATTTAATGTTTAAAATGTTTGCAGCATAATAAGCATCTTTAAGATTATACATATTATCACCATTATATAATATGCTACTTATAATATTTTTTTAAATTTTTTTTAATTTCTTCTGCTTGATTAATTTCTATTTCAGCGTAAGGTTTTAAAATAGTATCATAATATGAAAGTATTAAGTTCTCGTCTTCTTTACTCTTATCCATAGCAGGTCTTCCAAGTAAACACTTCGATTCCCAGCCTTTTGATGAGAATCCGTTATCAATAAGTTCTTGTTTTTCTTCTTCATCATCGACAAGCTCTAGGACAGGAAATAATAATTCGATTCCATATTTACTTGCTAACTCTTTTAACTTTTCAATCATTGGAATTTGTTCTAACATGAATTTTTGACTTATTCTTGCTCCTTCAGCAATATATTTAAATCCCTGCTCTTTTGCATATATAATGGCAGCCGTGTACATCGCCATACGACAAGATAAACATCTTATTTCAGAGTCTAAATTATATCCATCTAGGTTATTTCCATATTTTTTTTGCCAATGAAAAAAGTATTCAACAAAAAGTTGACCTATTTTCACAGCTCGATTTTGATATTTAAAACTATAACCTTCTTGGTTGGCAAATGTTCTTTTAAAAGTTAAGTATGGTTTGTCTGCATCCATCATATGACCATTGTCAAAATGAATAAAATGAACTTTGTATCCAGCGTTTCTTAATCTTATGGCTGCGAGTGTTGAGTCTTTACCTCCTGAATATAACATTAATACAGAATTATCACTCACTTTTTCCTCTATTTTTTCAAGAGTTTTTAATAATTGTTTATCTACCTTATGAACATTACAAGCATAAAGAAAAGGAACTTCTTCATCTTGATTAAAAAGAACTTCTTGTTCAACATTTTCTTTTTGAGACTCCGTTATTAATTCTTCTAAACTATATGATACTAATGTACCTGGTAGATTTTTTACATTTTCTACTAATCTATTTGTTATTGAGTCTTGTAAATATGATAAAACTTCATCTAGGTCATAAAAATATGTGTCATAATCAATTTGGGATAAACACTCATTCACAAAAAAGTTTTCAAATGTTTCTAGACCATCAACATAGTTTAATCCTCTTATGGCTTCATATGTATTACTCATATTTCCAGAACATAGTAAGGCAATAAAGACATCTACATTTTCAAAACAACTTTCTGAAGAATATGGAGGGATCCAAATAAAACTTATTTCATTATGAACATTATCACAGATATATTTATTTTGATATTTTATAATTAGTTTTATATTTTTCATAATATCACCAATGTTTTTTATTTTAGCATAACAAATAAAAAAGAGAAATAAAATTCTCTTAGTTTATTTTATCTTGAATTTGATCAGGTCCTAATTTATTTGTTTCTTTTATTTCAAGAAGCTTACAGTTATTAAATATTGATTCTAAGTTGTCTTCTACTATTTTAGAATTATCTTTTTCGAATGTAAACTCATATGTCTTACCTTCTATAATACTTTCTTTTATTTTTTTTACAACAACAGTATCTACTTCACCTTCTAATACTTGTAATGTTAGGTAGAATGAGTCTTCTTCATTATATGGAGTTTTATTTAATACTTTGTATGTTTTAGTAAAAGTTACTTTTTCTAATTCTTCTTTAATTTCATCTTTTATTTGAGTATTGCTTCTAAAGCTTATACTAATTTTTCCTACGCCACCATCAATATCTATCTTGTTAGTTCCTTGACCATATTTAGAATCATTATTTAGGACATTACCGTTAACTTCTATTCGACCAATACCTTTTTCGACATCAAGTTCATAGTTTTCTTCTTTACCTAGAATATTTATTTCTAATTCTCCAACACCAGCTTCGATGTCACTATTACCTAATATAGCAGATGTGATTTCAGTTCGACCTACACCCATATCAAAATCTAGATTATATAAAATACCATCTTTAATAATCATCTCGCCAGCACCACCACTGATTTTAGATTTCTTTGTAGCTTCTATATTTTTAATTATCGCTTGTCCTGCTCCTAGTGATAGTTTAACTTCTTCTGCTTTTATTGAGGCAATATCAAGCTTACCTGCTCCTGTATCAATACTAAATTTATCTAAATCTAAAGATGAAGGTATGTAAATGTGTAATTTGCTTTCAGAATTATTTTTGAACCATCTATGTCCTTTTTCTTTAATAGTTAATTTATTACCACTTTGATTAGTCTCAATATATGAATTATTAGTTTCAACTGAAAGTTTTTCTCCTTCTTCAATTACAAGACTAGCTCCCTTAATATCAATTTCTATTTCTTTTACTTCGTGCTTAGAGTCTATTGCTAAAGGTTCCATAGTCTCTGTTATTCCATTGTCATTACCAAATATAAATAACATACTTCCTAAAAAAGTAATTATTCCACCTACTATTATTACTACTAAGTAAATTGCAAAAGCAATAGCTAAATATTTTATTATTCTTTGAATGTCACTCATTTTATCTCGATTCCTCCAAACATACATGTTGCGTTTATATATATTGTTACTTTCGAATCAGTTTTCTTGTTTTTTCTTTCATCTGATACACCACCAAAGATTGATGTTGATGTAACTTTAACATTAATGTCGTCTGGTACATATATAGTAATTCCACCAAAAACAGCAGTGGCATTTATTACAACATCTTCTGTTATCTTACTAGTTACTACGTTGCATTTTACTCCACCGAAAACAGCATTCAAATCACATCCAGAAAATTTTTCGTTACTAAAATCTAAATTTTGTTCACCAAAAGTTGCTGCATATTCCTTATCATTATTCTTGTTTAATTTTTTTATTTCTTCTTTTATTTTTGATTCAATAGTTCCTTTAAAAATTACTGATAGTCCAACTATAACAAGAATTGTTGGTAAGATTAGTTTATATACTATTTTAAAGTTTATTATATCTTGACAAGCTAGTAATAACCCAAGGCCAATAAATAAACCAACTAAATCTCCAGTTTTGTCTTTATCTTTTAATAATCCGATAAAACATGGAATTATAAGGATTAGTGTCCACCAACCATCAAAAAAAATATTAATGTCTGTTATTTCTAATGCATTTAAACCAAATATTACCCCTACTACTATTAAGATTAACCCCCATAATATGTTGCTTATTTTATTCATATACTCACATCCCTTATTAACATTATAGTTCATAATACTTTAATTTTATATATATTTTTAGTTGCATTTTTAAAAGTTTAAGTGCTTTTATGTAAAGATTGGTTGCGATATGTATAAAACAATAAAAATGTTCATAAAATAATCTATAAGGATGATGTTATGAAAAAAATATTTAAAAATATATTCTATATTTTATTTCCACTTTTTATTGGTGGCGTAGTCGGATTTTTAATTAAAGATTATATCGATTATGATTTATTAGTTAAACCATTACTTGCACCACCTAAAATACTATTTCCTATTGCTTGGACTTTAATATATATTTTGATGGGAATATCTTTTTATTTACTTAATACTAGGTATAAGGATGATATTACATATGAAAGTATCATTTACTATATCCAATTATTTATAGATGCCTTATGGTCAATAATATTCTTTTTACTTAAGTGGAGATTTGTTTCTTCTTTATGGATTATATTACTTGATTTATTTGTTATATATATGATTTATTTATTTTATAGAAAATATAAATTAAGTGCTTATTTAAATATCTTATATTTAATATGGATAATTTTTGCTACTTATTTAACAATTGGAATTTTTATACTAAATTAAAAAAGTACTAAGTAATGAGTACTTTTTTTTAGAAAACATAGAAACCAAATATTATGCCACAAACCGCTCCGATTAAATGACCTAGATGAGATATGTTATCTTTCTTAAACAAGCCATCTATTATTTCGTTAACTATGTAAAAGATAAATATTAAGATAAGAGTTAAGGGAATCTTACCTGCTTCAATGTTTACAAATGAACTTAATATAATAAACATAAATACTATTCCACTAGCTCCTAAAATTTTATTTTTACTAATTATAGAATTTATGATACCTGTTACTCCTGCTGTAATTAAAATCATTAGAAGAAGATTTAGAGTACCATATTTTTCTTCAATCATTGGACCAATTAGTAAGATATATAAAAAATTAGAAGAAAAATGACGCCAACTATCATGTCCTAGGATATGAGTAAAAAATCTTATATAAGTTAAGGGATTAAATAAAGAACTTCGGTACGATGAAAATAATAAAGTGTCAGACTGTTTATTTGTAAGACAGCTTAATATTAATACAATAAAGGAAAGAAAAAAATATGATAATATTAAAACTGAGTTATATTGTAAATAATTTAGAAATTCCATAGTATCACCATTACTATTATAACAGAATATCTAATTATTGGTTTTCTATTTATTGTTTGATTGTACTTTTATATTCTAATGCAAAGTATTTATCATAGAACATATTTCTTTCTTTGAACAAAACAACTAAATTAACAATATAGAATATTGGAATTATAGTTACTCCGCTAAAAATTAATATTATTTTTATGAAGATATTATTAAAGTATGATCCAAAATAGAGCATAAATACTAATGGTAAATAAGGAATAATAAAATAATAAAAAACTTTAAATAATGGATGAAGAAGTGTATTTATTAAAGGTTTTCTATTGAATGATTTTTTGACATTTAGAAATTTACTAGATATGGTTGGACCATTTAATATTAGAGGAATTATTAAATAATATATTATAAAGGATACTATTATGGTATGACGATTTCCTATAACAAGATATAAAATAGTTGTAAATATTAAATATAAGAACAAATCTAAAAATGTTATTGTTAGTTTTCTTAGTGGAGATACAATAAGACCTAGTTCTCTTGATTCACTATCTATTTTATCTCGTGATGGTAAAAATTTATCTATAAGTGACATTAGGCCAAAACCTATTATGCCACCAGTCGTATTTAATATAAGATCATCTACATCAAATAAACGATATGCGCGTGGATAGATGAAATATAGTCCGCTTAGTTGAGTTAGTTCAAAGAATAAACTTAGTAGGAAACTTATAATTAGAGTATTCTTAAAACTACATTTATAGTAATACTTTAAATACATACCCAATGGAATTGTCATAAAGACATTAAATATTACAACATAAAAAGACGAATGTGAGAGGGCTAGAAGATACGTTGATGGTTCAGTTATGATAAGTGGACTTTCTTTAATGAAATCACCAATGAATGAAAATGGAATTAAGTTCATGGTAGGTGTGGTTAAATTTCTTACCTCATCTATACTTGGTAATGGTAAGATAACTAGAAAATAAATAGTTAGAAGATATAAAACGAAAGAATAGATTATAAAGACTCTTAATTTATGAATTGAACCATATTTATGATAGTTACTTATTATAAAAGGAATTGTAATAAGTAAAGCAATTATGGGAAAGAATAAAAATGATTTTTTTATAATATCTATGTATTGCATAATTATCACCTCTTCTTATAATATAGATAGTTTAAGTGACATCTAACTTACAAAATGTTTAGTAACTTCCATTTTTATTATATTTATATTATAATTCAATTAGAAAGAAGGTAACTTTTATGAAAAAATTTATATCAATTTTATCAATTACTTTTATATCCTTAATAATTGGAACGATTTTTATTATTGATATTAGACAAAATCATTATATTGATATAAAAAACGATAATTTGATGTGGAACTTATACGATATTAATATTCAAGAAATAAATGATAATATGAATCCAATTATGGAACCAAACGATGAGTTTAAATGGTTTTCATTAAAAGATATTGCTTCAGAAGATGAAGAATATGAAAAATTGTTAAACGAAATATCAAAACGAGTTACAACTTGCTATTTCAATTTTGAAAATGATGGTAGTAATTACACAGACAATAATTATGCAAAAAAGTTTCGCGATAGTTATAGGATTTCAAAGGATGACTTAAACAATTTGAAATATTTTTCTAAATATTATTGTACTGATGTCTTTAAATATTATAAAGATATTGAACTTGATATTGAAAAAAATAATGAAGATAGATTTTTAAATAAAATTGATGAAGTGTTAAATTTTGAAAATAAATATTTGATAAAATATCCAAAAAATTATAATGACTTTATATATAATGAAATTATTGAAACTGAAATCCTAAAAAATATAAGTGAATTTTTAAACGATGAATATTATAGATTAAAATAGAAGATTATTTTCGAAAAGTTTACTATTAAACGTAATTATAAAAGAGATACAAAGTAATTTATGTATCTCTTTTATGATGAAAAAAGATTGGTAAAAACCAATCTTATGCATTCATACCTTTACTACCTAGAGTGATAGTTAATTTTTTTTCTTTGCCATCTCTTTCAATAGTTATTTCTATTTTATCTCCGATATCATATTTATATAATTCGAATTTGAAGAATGATGAATTCTCAACTTCAACATCATTTATTTTTAAAATTTTATCTCCTTTTGCTAAGCCACCTCTAGCTGCTGGTGAACCATTTTCTACAGCTTGTACGTATACTCCACTTGCATCTGGATTTCTATATGTTGGTTGAGCATCAGCAACTGTTACTCCAATATATGGATAAGTTATTTCTTCTCCTTTAATAAATTTCTCAGCATATTTTACTGCTGTTTCAATTGGAATAGCAAATCCCATTCCTTCTACTTGAGAACTAGCAAGTTTCATATTTGTTATTCCGATAACTTCTCCATTACTGTTACATAATGGTCCACCAGAATTACCACTATTTATTGCTGTATCTGTTTGTAATACTTGCATAACTTGAGATGCTACACTACTATTTGAAGATGATACTGCTACTGTACGATTTTTTCCTGATATAACTCCTCTTGTGACTGTCCATGCATATGTAGATGAATCAAGTGGAGATCCTACTGCGAATGTTGTATCTCCTAATTTTAGATTTTCACTGCTACCAATTTCAGCTACACTTATTATTTTATCTTTGTCTATTCCTAATAGAGCGACATCAGAATAAGAATCGCTTCCTACTACATCTACTTTCTCTCTTTTATTATTAGTAAATACTACTCTAACTTCATCAGCGCCTTCAATAACGTGATTATTAGTTAAAATATATGCATCTTTATCATCTGTTTTATAGACAAAACCCGTACCTGTTGCATATAATTTGTTTTTAGAATAGCTTTCAACTACTACAACAGCATCATATACTTTTTCTACTGCTTCAGATATTCCGGTGTCTGTTACTGTAACTTCTCTTTTTGTTGTTTCTATTACTAAGTTTTTTAAATAATATTGGTAGAAACATGTAAATGCTCCTAAACAAATAATAAATGTTAGCACTACTGCTATTACAGGATAAATATATTTTTTAGATTTTTCAAACTTTTCTTTTCTTTCTTTTTTTATTTCTTCTTGTTTACTTACTTTATCCTCTTGCTTCTCTTCATTAATAATAATTTCTACTTTCTTATTTTCTTCTTTAATTTCATTCTTACTTACTTTTTCTACTTCAAGATTTTCTTCTTTAGATTCATCTTCGATTTTTTTTATTATTTTTTGACCACAGTTAGAGCAGAATTCACTTTCGCTTGTAAGCTCTTGACCACAATTGGTACAAAATGTTTTGATTTTTTTTCTTGGCATTAATATCTTCCTTTCGTTATTAAATATACTAATGAATTGTTAAGAAATTGTGAAAATTTTGTTAAAAGTTTGAAAAATGTATATTTTACTTTATTTATTATTACCATATATATGATATTTAATCTATTTTCAAATAAAAGATTGGTTTATACCAATCTATTTGTTTTTGCTTTCGAATTTTTCTTCTACTAGTTTTACTGGATAAGATTTATCTTTCATTATTTTAGAAATAGATAAATCATTATGAATGTTATAGATAATTTGTGCTAGTTGTTTTGAACAGTCACAAACGTGTAACCATTTGCATTTTTTATACTCCTCTGGAATATAGGAAAGGTTTGTTGTATAAACACCATCTAACATTTTGTTTTGATAATATTCTTCGAACTTCATTACACCTTTAGTAAATAAGGCATATGTTACAACAACATAGATGTGTTTAACGTTACGTTTTTTTAGTTCTTCAATAACATCAAACATAGAGCCACCACTTGATATCATATCATCGCTTACAATTGCTGTATAACCTTCAAGTTCGTCCATTCCACAATATTCGTGAGCAATAACTGGATACTTACCATCTACTAAATTATTATAATCTCTTTGTTTAATAAAGCTTCCTGCTTCACGATGAATATATTTAGAATTAAATGAGTTAAGATAGACATTACGGCGTCCTGTTGCACCATTATCTGGAGCAACAAAAACTAATTTTTTTAATCTATTCATACTTAAATCATTTATTAAATTTTCTAAAATTGTATTAGTTGGGAAGACATTATCAAATTCCATATTATGAATTGCATGTTCTACTCCTTGATCATGTGCATCAAATGTAATAAAACTTTTTACACGACTCATTGTATCTAGTTCATGAAGAGTCATACCACACAATAAGTTTTCACGAGTATTTCTTCTGTGTTGTCTACCTGCATACAATAGTGGCATTACAATATTAATGCTCTTAGCATGGCAATCGCACGCTCCAATACCATCTTTTAGTTCAATCATTAAATCATTTGGGCTTGTATGATTAATCATACCACGCATTTTATATTCAATACTATAATTACCAATATCAGTTAGCATGAACATATCTTTTCCTCTAACAGTTTCTTTTATCTCTACTTTAAAGTGACCATCATCGAAGAAGTTTTCTTTAATTGGAACCATAAATGTATATTCATCTTTATTTAGTCCATACATATTAAGTAAGTGCTCATCTACTTTTTGTCCAAGGTCTTCTGCACTTTGGAAAACCATTAATCTTAAGCTTTCATTTTCTACTTGTTTTTTCATAATTACTCCTATACTTCTTTTTACTTTAAAAACAAATAATTAAGCTACATCATATCCCTTTCCTTTCTCTACCCTTTACTATTATCAAACCATAATAATTATAACACGATTAAACTATAAAAAAAGTAAATCTTGATGATTTACTTAAACTTTTTTATAAAATATTCTTTACTTCAAAATCTACTTTTTCTACTGCTTCTTTTAAAGTATTATTATCTATTTCTTCTTTTAAATATACTTCTACTTGTTTATGCTCTAAATTTACTTTTACTTTAGAAACTGCTTCGATTTCACATAAAGAATTTTCCACTTTAGATGCACAGTGTCCACAATGCATTCCTTCTACTTCCATTACTTTTTTTATTTTTTTACTAAACATTTTTATTTCCTCTTTCTAATTTTATTTTTTTTAGTCTTAAAGCATTAAATATAACTGTTAAACTACTAATTGTCATTGCTAGAGATGCAAGCATTGGATTTAACTTTATACTAGGAATTATACCTAGAGCAGATGGTATCATTAGAACGTTATAGAAGAAAGCCCAGAATAAGTTTTGTTTTATATTTCTAATTGTGTGCTTACTTATTTTTAGAAGTTGATTTATTTTTTCTAAATCATCATTTAATAAAATAACGTCTGATGAGTCAATGGCTATATCTGTCGCATTACTTATAGAAACGCCAATATTAGCGTTTGCAAGCGATGGAGCGTCATTAATACCATCACCTATCATCATAACGATATGACCATTATTTTTAATATTCTTTATAGTGCTAGCTTTATCAGCTGGTAAGACATTTGCTATTACCTTTTTTATTCCTAACTTTTTAGCAATAATATTAGCGGTAGTTTCATTATCTCCGGTTAACATTATAACTTCAATTTTATTATTTTGTAGTTCTTCTATTAAGTCAATAACATTATCTCTAATGATATCGCTTACACCAATTAATGCTTTTATTTCTTTATTTATTATACAGTAAATTATACTATTAGCATTTGATGATAATTTTTCTTCATCCTTAGTATATGGATTATCTATTTTTAGTTTTTTTAGAAGTTTAGAATTACCAAGATAAATTTTATCGTTATTTATTTTCCCTTCAAGACCGATACCTTCGAGATTTTTAAAATTAGTTACTTCATAAGTTGATAGTTCTTTATCCACCATATAATCATTAAAAGCCTTACTTATTGGGTGAGAAGATAAAGATTCTAAACTACATATTTTACTTAGTAATCTATCATCACTTTCGTTACTATAATTATAAATCTTAGCTATTTTTAAATTACCATATGTAAGTGTTCCAGTTTTATCAAAGACGATAGTATCTACTTTGTTTATGAGTTCTAATGTTTCACTATTTTTTATTAAGATGCCATTACTTGCACATAAACCTTCACTTACTACAATAGCTAGAGGTGTTGCAAGACCTAAGGCACAAGGGCAAGCAACTACTAAGACTGAGACAAATGTATTTAGAGTTTCATTAAATGGAACTTTTAATATAAGATTAACTATTACAGAAAGACAAGCAATAGCTAAGACGATTGGTACAAAATAACTGCTTATTTTATCAGCAAGACGAGCAATCTTAGTTTTGGTATTAGTAGCTTCTAAAACTAATTTTACAATTCCAGATATTGTTGAATCACGACCAATACGTTCAGCTTTATACTCTATTGTTCCTTCATAGTTAATACTTCCAGCAATAACATTATCACCAATGCCTTTTTTGACTGGAATAGATTCACCAGTAATAAAAGTCTCATCTAAGTGGGTTTCTCCTTTAGTAATTGATCCATCAACAGCTATTTTCATACCTGGTTTTGCGATTAGAGTCATACCAATTTTGACTTCATCAATAGTTATTTCTTTTTGATGACCATTTTCTAAAACATAAGCCTTTTCTGGAGTTATTAAAGATAGCTTTTTTATTGCCTCTTTGGTTTTATCTTTACTTTTAGAATCAATAAATCTTCCTAATTTAATAAAGAATATAACCATAGAAACTGACTCGAAATATAGCATGTGAATGTATTCGTTATGTCCATTTATGACCATAATTGTATTATATAAACTATATAAGTAACTACTTAGAACTCCAATACTTACTAATGTGTCCATGTTAGGAGACTTATGAATTAAATTTTTATAACCATTTTTTAAGATGTCGAAGCCATAAATTAAGAAAGTTGATGATAATATTAATAGAGATATTGAATAATTTTTAGGATAATTATGAATGCTTAAGAATGGCAATTCTTTTAAATTAAACATATGAGCCATCGAAATATACATTATTAATAAGGCTAAGATGCCAAATATTATAAGATATACTTTATTCTTATTTGTTTGATTTGATTCTTTTTTCTCATCATACAACCCTAGAGATTTAAAACCTGCTTCGGCAACAAATTTATTTAAGTCTTCTAAAGTTAAATTATCTTCATAACTTATACTGGCTGTTGCCATTACTAGATTTACTGATGCATCTAAAATAGACTCTTGTTTATTTAAATATTTTTCTAAGCCACTTGAGCAAGCGCTACATGTCATTCCTTCAATACTTAATATAACTTTTTTCATTTAATCACCTTATAAATACCATATTTTTTCATTATTTTTTCTAACTTCTTTTATTATACCACCGCCAAGGCACTCTTCTTTATTATATAAGACACATGCCTGACCAGGTGTTACTCTTTTTGCTCCTTGTGGGTAACTAACTAAAATTTCATCTTCATTAAGCCAAGTTAATTCTACATCAACATCTTTCATACGATATCTAAATTTAGCACTACATTTATTTATTTTCTTATCACTAAGATAATTTATATTATTTATTATACAAGAATCTGAAATTAAATATTCACTTTCTTCTCCTATCGCTATATATAAAATATTTTTTGATAAATCTTTTCCAACAACAAACATTCTCTCTTCAGTTCCACCAATATTTAATCCTCTTCTCTGACCTATTGTATAATACATTAGCCCGATATGATCACCTATTACTTCGTTTGTGTTAATGTTTACTATTTTACCTGGAGTATTTGGAAGATAATTTTTTAAAAAGTTATTAAAGTTTCGTTCACCTATAAAACAAATGCCAGTTGAATCTTTTTTCTTGGCTGTATTTAATTCTAATTTTTCTGCTAATTTTCTTACTTCTGGTTTTAGCATATCACCTATTGGAAATAAAACATTTTTTAATTGTTTTTTAGATACTTGTGATAAGAAATATGTTTGATCTTTGTTGTCATCTTTTGCTCTTAGAAGTTTTCCGTTTTCAATACGAGCATAGTGCCCTGTTGCTATATAGTCTGCTCCAAGACTCTCTGCTTCTTTAGCAAACATATCAAATTTTATGTATTTGTTACACATAATGTCTGGGTTTGGAGTACGTCCATTTTTTAATTCATCTAGGAAATATTTAAATACATAGTCCCAATATTCTTTAACAAAATCTTTTCTATATAAAGGTATACCTAGTTTATCACATACTTTTTTTGCATCATTATAATCTACTTCTTGAGGACATATACCTTCTTGGGTAGTTGGGGCATTTTCAAATTCTCCATCAGCATAGGAATCCCAGTTACGCATAAATAGACCTATTACTTCGTATCCTTGTTTTTTTAGAATATAAGCTGCAACTGATGAATCTACTCCACCAGACATTCCAATTACTACTTTTTTCATCTTATTACCTATTCATTTTCTCAAATAGTGAAACAACTTCGTCTATTACTTCTAATTTATCATTTTTAATATCTTCAACTACACAAGTACTTAAATGACTTTTCATTATTTCATTTCCAAGGCTTTTTAGAGATTTATTTATAGCAGATATTTGAATTAGTATGTCCGCACAATATCGGTCATCTAGAACCATTTGCTTTATACCTTTTATTTGTCCTTCAATAATATTTAATCTTTTAGTAATTTTCTTTTTTTCTTCTTCTGTACGATGTTTTGTCTTTGTACATTTTTTACAATTATCACAATTATGCATTTTCATCACCAGAATAATTATATACCCCCAGAGGGTATTTGTAAATATTATTTATCTTCAACTGTTGCAGCAAGATACATTCCATCTTCTAAAAGTTTATTGATTGTATTGCGAGCTTCTGGTGTTATGTCGCATTCGCCTGGATTTTCTTTACTGAATTGATCCCAGGCAGTGTGTAAGATATCTACTTTTTTAATATTATTTGTTATAAATATATTTTCATACTCGTTTATATTCTCTTTTGAATAAGCAATCATCATATTATATTTAGTTTTTGATACTTCATCAAATTTACGATTACCAAAGCCAAAATAGCAATAGCCATCATTTATAAGAATATCGCCATAACTTGTAATTATATCTAAAGCATCTTTCTTTGTTAAATTATCTTTATAATATATATTTTTATGTTTTTTTGTTACATAACCTTTTTCTAGCCACTCTTTTTCTTCTTGGCTAAGTTCATTTATAAATTTCTTTTCTTCATTTAGATTACAAGGAAATTCTATTACTAAAAACAATTCTTCATTCATATTAATGAAAGTTTCTAAAATTTTTTCTATTTTGTCAGCTTCTATATTTGCATAGATTGTAGTTTCTTTTATTTCATATTCTTCTTTTAATGCTTCAGGGTTAGGAATTTTAGCTCCTCTAATCATCTTCATAGTTATCACTCCCTACTAATTATATCATGTAAAAAGGACACTTAGTGTCCTTTAGATTATTTTAAGAATAAGAAGTAAGCTAGTACTAAGATACCTAGAGCAATTCTATACCATCCAAATACTTTGAAGTCATGTTTTCTTATATAATTCATTAAGAATTTAATTATTAAGATACTTACAACGAATGCAACTAAGCAACCTACTCCAAGAAGTAGAAGTTCAGAAGCTTGGAAAACAAATCCAACATCTAAAACATATTTAACTAATTTTAGGAATGATGCTCCTGCCATTACTGGAATTGCTAAGAAGAAAGTGAATTCTGCTGCTACACTTCTTTCTAGTCCAAGGATTAAACCACCAATAATAGTTGAGCCACTTCTACTTGTACCTGGTACTAAAGATAATAATTGGAAGCAACCTACTCCAGCAGCTTGTTTATATGTAATATCATTTAATTTTTTTGTATTTCTTCTGCCAAAGTTTTTTGATTCGATAACAATGAATATGATACCATAGATTATTAATGCTAAAGATACGACAACACTATTATATAAGTGTTCATCTAGCCAATCATCAAATAGAATACCAATAATTGCTGCTGGTATACAAGCTACTAATATTTTCCCCCATAGATTTAGAGTATTTTTCGTATCTTCTTTAGTTTTACCAAATCCCCATGGGAATATTGTTTTAAAGTACATTAATACTACTGCTAGGATTGCTCCTAACTGAATTACTACTTCAAATAATTTATAAAATTCTTCACTTACTCCTAAATGGATAAATTCATCTAAAAGAATCATATGACCCGTAGATGATATTGGTAACCATTCAGTTATTCCTTCAACTACACCAAAAAGTATAGCTTTTAATATTTCTAACATTTTATCACACTCCTTAAAGATTATAGCATAATATGTTTTTTTATTACTGATTTTTAAAAATTTTATTTCATTTTTTACGAAAACTAAGTAAATCTTATTTCGATTTACTTAGTTTCTTTACATTTTTAATTCTTATATTTAGATATTCATCTTCAATAAATGGATCATTTGATATTTCGATTAAATCAAATTGTTCTGCTACACGATAAAAGATATTATATAGTCCTACAGTTTTTGCAAATTCAATATCATCTTCTCTACCTACAACATGATTATACCAAGTTTTATCCCATTCATATTCTCTTATACGATATTCATTTTTAGACGGATTTTCATATATTTCTCTAACTTTTTCTGCTGGCCAGTTTTTAGGAAAACTTACAAAAGCTTTTTTGCTCAATAATTCATGGTAAGGATAAGATAATACTTGAAGAAGTGGTACTTTTATTTCTGTTATACCAATACTAGATAGCATTTCAATGAATGTTTTTAAAGCTAATACTTGAGATGGATGAACATTTGGATTTTCTATACCACTATTTAATTTATATAAGCTTCTAGATATTTTTTTATTAATCTTTTTGTCATAACTATTTTGAATCGCATAAATATAACATATTGTTTTGTTAGCTTTTTGTTCTGTTGCAAAATAAATACTAGGTAGAGAATGAAAACATCTAGTGTCATCATATAAATTAAAAGTCATTTTATCATTTGTTTCACACCATGAATCATTGCAACATTTACGAGCTTTTATTTTATAGCCTTCATATTCTCCTACTACTACGCCTGATGGTATGTATTCATCGAAAATGTCTGATTGAAGGAAGTTTAATTGTAATTGTAAAAATTCTTCAACATTTGTGAAATCTCTTGGGGTCATTCGAAGCCATAGTCTTCTTATGTTTTTTATAAATAAGGCTCTACCGCTTTTATAACTATAGTATTTTTCTTTTTGATCTAACCATGTATTAGTAATATCAGTTAGGAGTTCAAAGAAAAGAATAGGATTTTTTACATATATAGTTGGAATACCATCAACACACTGATTTTCTGGTTTTAAATTATCTATATCTTTATCACTTATATTGGGAATGAGGTATCCATCTTTTGTAAATGGATTTTCTTGTACATATTTAAATAATTTAAATGTTGAAGATGGGAATATTATATTAACTTTTGGAATATCTGATTCATTTTTCATATCATATGCGGTTGAATATGCAAATAGTTCAACTACTTCTTTAAATTCCATATATTCTTTTGCCATATAAATTCTCCTTTGAATTGAGAGCTATTTTAGCACAAGTTGTATATTTAATAAAGTTTTAGAGAAAATTTTAGATATTGAAATAATATTCATAAGAAAAAACGATTTTAATCAATCGTTTTTTCTAAGGTATCTTCAGTTAATTTGATAATTTTAGATAATATTTCGTTATTATTTGTTCTTTTGTAGTCATCTAGATAATCAATTATTTTATAAATATTAAGTCTTTCTTTTAAATATGGAATATTTCTTAATTCATCATAATTAGTAATAAATAAATCTATTAAATTTTGATAATCTTCTTCAACAGTTAACATATCTGTTTTAGCGCTTGCCCACTTCCATGGTTCCTCATTGTATCTATTAAAGATTCTAAAATCATAATCTATTGGTCCATTTATACATCTTTCAAAGTCAATTAAAGTTATTTTATGTCCATCAAAAATAAAATTATCAAAATGTAAGTCATTATGAATTAAACCAAATTTATTTTCCTTAAAATATATATCACATTTAGCAATTAATTTATTTAATGATGAATTATTTATACTAGTTTCTTTTATAAAATTACTTAATGAATCTTTTATATAGTTTCTAAAATCTGTTTCTTCAACATTTATTGAATGAATATTTTTTAGAATATTAATTATTTCTTTTACAATTTCTATTCTTTTACTCGATGATATTTTATACCATATTTCATATAAAGTATGACCTTCTACTCTTTCAATTATATCATAATAATAAGGAATCGTTTTTTTAGAAGTATCACTAAAATAAAGTTTAGGTATATTGTTATTTTGATATTTAGAATAAAAATCTATTTCATTTTTAAAATTGTTTTCATTATTTTCGTCTGTACATATTCTTACAATATAATTATCTACTTGATAGATAGTGTTTGTAAAACCAGCATTTATTTTAGTATATTTTTTTCCTTTTAATAATTCATTATTAACAATTAATTTTTCTATATATTGATTTGTTGTGTTAGTAGATGGATTAATTAGATTGTTAGCAATTTTATATATGTCGCCAATAAGTTCTAAATATCTATTAATTTCATTTATTGTCTTTGTTACTTCATTTTCTGCTAGTAACATTTCTTCTCTATCATTAGATTTTATTCCTAAACTTCTTTTTAAGTTATAATCTAACCATCCAAAACGACCAACTAAGTTGCCACAAATAACTGAATAAATATCAGTTTCTATTTTGTTATATTTTAGATATTCTTCGATTACAGCAGAAAACTTATTTGAATCAAAATTGTTACTTAGAAATCCTGACCAACAAAGAGCATCTTCAATAAGTTCGCGATATGGATTTTTTAAAGTTGCTGATTCCCAATCTATTATTATAGGTTCATCATTACGCCACATAACGTTTTTAGGGTCCATATCAGCGTGACAAATAGTTAAATATGTATTACTTTCATTAAATCTTTCAACGCTTCTTTTTAAGATTGAATAATATTTTTTGTAATTATTTAGATATAAATCTTTATAACTCATATTATCAAAATTAGTATTATTAATAAATAATTCCCAATCGACATAGAAATGATCTTCTTTTATTTCTTCATTTAAACCTAATTCGTTATAATCAAGATTATGAATAGAAGATAGAATTTGTCCTATTTCACGACAATGATTAACTGTTATTTGCTCATCTTTAAGAGTGTTTCCTTCTATAAAATCGAAAACCATATAATAAGTATCTTTGTATTTAGGAATAAAAGTATCATCTATTTTTATAGCACAAGAAACAGGTATTCCTTGTTCTTTAGCTAGATTAGAAATTGTCTCTGATATCATAAAATTTTCTAGAGCAGTACTTCTTTTCATTACTTCAGGATTTAAGACTTTAATAGCATAATTTTTTTTATCTGTTTCTACTTTAAACATTTTATGCATTAAACCACCTATAAGTTTGGTAATGCTTTTTACCTGTCCTAAATTATAGAATTTACAGAATTCTTCTATTTGCATTTTATCACTTCCTTTTTACTAATTTTTTTGTCCAGAAACCAATTGTATCGATAGTATCAAAACCATCATTATTATAGACTTTTTTACGCCAAGCATAAGAGTTTATATATGCTGCATCTACTCCCATTTCTTTTAGTTTAATAATTACTCCATAAAGCATTGCACGACATAAACCTAAACGGCGATATTTTTCTCTTGTACAAACTGGTTCAATAAATGCTGTATTAGTTTCTTTGTCAACATAACAGAAACAATATGTACAAATATCTCCTTCGTCAGTTACAATTAAACTCTCAAAAGAATCCTTGTAAAAAGATGATCGTTTCCTTCCGTGATAAGCTAGAGCTCCTTCTCTAAACGTTCCTTCTAGAATACCATCATCATCTTCTGGCTTGAAGCCATAATGACACGCTTTAGCTTTTTTATTGTCTTCAATGTTTTCGCCATAAACTTGTTTAAAACCAATTGGTAATGTAATTACATAATCTTTTTCTTGAGGATTTTGATAATTATCGTAGTCACTATCAGTTTGACGAACATATCCTCTATTAATTAATTCTTCTTTTTGATAAGTTAGAGAGTCATGAGAAATGGCAAGGAATTCTATTTCGTTTTTATCATCTTCTTCAAATAAAGGGATTAACTCTTTTTCACCAACATCAAGCATTTCTGGAAACAAATATTCATATCCTCTTTTAATACTTGTATTAAATGAATCTCCATCTGGTAAAATAACTGCAACTATATTATCATTTTCTTCCCATATAAAGATAAAATCTTGGCTAGCAAGTTTGCCTCTTTCATCGCGATAAAGAGTGTCAACACGGAATATCAGATCTTCGTATCTTGATGGTAGCCAACATTCCATATTATGATTTTCTAGATAGCAATCTGTTAAAAATTTTTTAACTCTCTCATAGTCTCTTTCTATATTAAATTTTCTTATTATCATATTATCACTTCCTTTGTATTTCATTTATTATTTTTGTATAGCTTTCATATCTTTCTTTAGTTATTATACCATTGTTAACTTGTTTTTTTACCATACATCCATTTTCAGGTTCAGTATTGTGAAGACAATCTTTATATTTACATAAATCATTGAATGGTATGAATTCTTCAAAATAGTATTTAATATCTTGATAAGGAAATTTTGAAATATCTAAACTTCTAATACCTGGTGTATCTATAATACTTGATTTATCATTCCATTTGTAATAAGTAGAAGTTGTTGTTGTATGGCAACCTCTTTTATTTTTATCTCTTACTTTGCCTGTCTTAATATCATTAGAGTTTATAATAGCATTTGTTAGAGATGATTTACCTACTCCACTATGTCCAACTAAAATTGTTTGTTTAGATTTTAAAATACTTTTTAATTTATCTATTCCTTCGTTAGTATAAGTAGAAGTTTTTATAACTTGTATTCCTAACGATTCATATAGCTTGATTATTTTTTCTTCTTTAGATGTAATTAAGTCACATTTATTAATACATATAATAAATGGGATATTACTTTTTTTTAGAAGAATCATATATCTATCAATAAATTTTGGATGTAATGGTGGTTCATTTGCAGCAACTACTATTACAGCAATATCTATATTAGTAGCAATTATTTTTTTAGTACCAATATCATTTAATTTAGTACTATCATATTTTTCACGACTTAAAATATTTTTTCTTTTTATGATATTAGTTATTTCATTATTTTTTAATATTACATGGTCACCTGGAAATACTATTTTATTTATAATACCTTTTATACTTTTAGATAGTATTACTTCAATTTCTTTATCTTTATATAAAGCAATAGCATTATTATAATTAGTTTCTATAATAGTAGCATAGTCTTCATTTTGTTCAACAAAGTTAATAGCTGTTATTTTTTCTTTTCTTTTTATTTTAGTATTTTCATATCTCTTTTTGTGTGTTATTTTAATCACCTATTCCTTCATTATTAGTTTTAAGTTCAAAAAATAAGAACTTACTTTATAGTAAGTTCCACAAAAAAGATATAATCTAGTTAATTTTAAAGATTATAAAAGAGATGTGATTAACTCACTATAAAGATTTTTCATTTGTACATTGTTGTTTTTCATATTAATCACTCTCCTTTCAATAGATTCATAATATTACATTAATTATTATTTGTCAAATTAATGACAGAAATATTTTAAAAGTTTTTGATTTTCGAAACAAGAATCAAAAGTTATTTCAAATTCATCTAGTAATTCTTCTAGTTGTAAATTGCCATCAAAGATATTTTGTATACATCTTAGAATGTATCTTCTTAAAGATGGTGTTCCATTTATATATTCTATTAATAAACAATATGCTTTAACTATCGATGTTGCATATGTAGCATTACTTAATATTTCATCTTGCGTTAAATCGATGTCTCCTGTTCTTACAAAATCTAAAACATTTAAATCGTTTATTAGTTCTGAAAAACGAATAGTATCATTTATTTTTATTAATGTTTTAGATCCTGATTCAAAGATATTTAACAATTCTAAAAAAATAGATAACACTTCACTATTACAATATTCACGAACGATTCCTTTTCTATCTAACAGTTGTGTGTGAGTTAATTCATGAACATATGAGCTTTCAGTTATTTCAGAAACAGTTTGTTGAAGTTGAATTTTTTTAAAAGATGTCTTCATATTTTCTAAATAGTAATCATCTTTTAGATAAGTAATATTTTCTACTACCATACATCCTGTTGAATCTACAGCACAAAAAGATATTGGTAGAAGATATGGTGATATATATATACCTGTTGAATTATTTATTTTTAAACAAGTATCAATATTGCCTACGTTTCTTAAGACTTGAAAATCTAGGTGGGATAATAAATTTTTGTAAAATATTTTATGTAACTTAAACTTATTATCCATAAAACGTCTGGCATTTACTTTTATATCTTTTTGACTTTTTAATTGAACCTGAGGATTTTCAATATTAGTCCAAGAATCTGATATTTCATTACAAGCATCAATTACTTTCTTACTTGGCGAAAGTATCTTTGACGGAAGTTCATAACCATGTACTTTAGCTTCGATATCTTTTCCTACTATAACATATCCCATTGTCTTCATTCCTATCTATCAAAATATTTTAATAATCTTTTTTCTTCTTGACTACTTTCTAATGTTACTTCATATTTTTTTAGCATTTCTTCTAAAGTTAAATAACCATCAAAAATGCATTGAACATCATCAAGTATTTCATTTCTTAACTTTTCATTACCATTGTAGAAAGTTATAAACAAGTTATATGCTTTTAATATAGATATGGCATATTTTGAATCTTCTAGAAGCTCATCTCTTTTTTGAGATTTATTACTTGTTTTATAATTCATTAAATTATCTAAAAGTATATTTATTTCAAAAATACGACGACTATCATATAATCTTAATAATCTTTCATCACTTCCTAGACACATATAATGGAATAACTCGTTAAACATACTTAAAACTTCAGCATTATAATATTGACTGATACTTTTTTTCACACTATCAAGTTGAGTGTGTGTGATTTCATGAACATAAGTTGCTGATGTGCACTCTGTTACTTCTTTATTAAGTGTAATTCCTCCAAATACTACATTATATTTCTTTCTAGTATGGACGTACTCGATAACTGAGCCATCAAAAACTGAACTATTTTCTTCACACGGAACTATTGGTAATTTATAAGGATGTCTTTTTAAAACTATATGAAAATATTTATCACCAATTTTTTTATATAGATATGATGGAACTCTGTGAAGTTTAAAGTAATAATCTAGAAATTTTTTAGCATCATAAAGAGCATCTTGAAATCTCATTTGAGATACTTCGTATTCTGTAGTAGCTATTTTTAAACTTTGTAATTTATCACATGTTTCAATTAATTTATCATTAGGAATAAATATTTTAGGGCTTGGATTGTAGCCTCTTTTTAATATTTCTTCATCTTTTGTCATACCCATTTTTAAAACCTACCTATTATAATATTTCATTAATCGTCTCTCATCTTGACTATTTATATATGTAACATCATATTTACTTAACATATCTTCTAAGGTAATGCCCCCGCTAAATACTTGTTGAACGCTTCTAAGCATTTCTTTTCTTATAAAAGATGAACCATAGTAGTATGTTATAAACAAGTTGTATGCCTTAAGCCCTGAACATAAATATTTTGAATCTTCTATTAAAGTGTCACGTCTTGTGCGTGGAATAGATAATAATTGTTCTGATACTGTTAACATTTCTAGCAAACGCCTCGAATCATTAATTCTTAAAAGATTTTCAGTACTATCAGCAGAATATGCTTGTACTAATTCTAAAAAAATGCTTAATACTTCGGCATCATAATAGTTATTAATACATCCATTCTGACTGTCTACTTGAGTATGGGTTATTTCGTGAACATATTGAACAGATGTGTGATCTGTTGCAGTCGCGTTCAAATTAATATTTTTAAATATTACCTTATGTGTTTCTGATGGTAAGTATTCAACAATGCTACCGTCAAAAATATCTTTACTTTCGATAGTACATATTGGTAATTTGTATGGATGTATTGGGTGTAATAATGAAAAACACTTTTTACCTATTCTTATACTTTTTGTAGTTGAAACATTATGTAATTTAAAATTCTCATCTAAAAAGTATTTTGCTTTTGACAAAGCGTCATCTAAATTCACTTTATGTATATTATAGTGAGAAGTTACAATTTTACAGTTTTCTAAAGTTGTTAATGTTCTCATTAAAGATGAATTAGGAAGGATTATTTCAGGATTGGGCATATAGCCTCTTCTTATTATCTCTTCATCTTTTGTTAGAGTCATAAAGTTCACCCCCTGTTCAAATATTTTTTTAAAGTTTTAATATCCTGACTGTTTTCAAATGATACATCAAGGCTTTCTAAGACTTCTTCTAAAGTTTTTTCACCATCAAATACTCTTTGGATACTTTTTATGATATGGTTACGAGTTTTTGCTGTACCATAATAATATCTGATAAATAAATTATATGCTTTAATGGTTGATTGACAATAACAGCTTCCTTCTAAAAGAATGGATTTTTCTTGTTCATCTTCTGTGTCATAATACTTATTAATTTCTGATATTGCATATGCTAATTCGTACAATCTTCTAGAATCATGTTCTCTTAGTAGAGTCTCTCCATCATTAATATGAAAAGCATGAATTAGTTCATTAAAAATACTTAGTACCTCCATATTAAAATATTCTCTTATTAAACCACGCATATGATTAAGCTGAGTATGTGTGATTTCATGTGTATATGATAATTGTGAAATCTCTGTTAATTGTTTAGAAAGTTCTATTTTACGAAAAACTATTTTAGGTTCTACTTCCGTGATTATAGTTTCTCTTAAACAACCGTAGAAATCATCTTCACCTTCAATTCTATCAATTGGTAGTTTAAATGGATTAATATCACCGGAAAATTCTAATTTAAAAATTTTATTTTTTATTACAATTTCACTTGGTACATAATGTAAGTCATAAATTCCATTTAGGAATTCTTGACTGCTTTTTAAAACTTTTCTTAAGTTTTCTTTTTTTAAGTTATGTTTTTTAAGATTTAAAGATTCTATATATAAGCTTATCTCTGTTAATTCTTTAGAAGGAATAATCACTTTTATATTAGGATTACACCCTCGATATTGTATTTCATCTTTTATTCCTATGGTCATAATATCAACTCCATTTAAGTGTTTATTATACTTTATTTTATTCCTATTTTAAAGAAAAAAAGAATTAAGTAAGTTAATTCTTTGTTATTTTAGTTATGGCATAAGATATTACGACTTGAAAAGATATATAAGCAACCCATTCAATTGTAAAACATATTTTTTCTAGTAATGGTAAAATGTTGTATTCTTGAACAATTGACACTATTAAAACATTAGTGTCACAGATTGCTAAGCAAATGAAGCCGATTAATACTAGCAAGGTCTTCTTTGTATGCTTTTGATAATTTAAAGTTGAATAGATATTTCTAGCAAATATTATAAAATATAAAACTCCCTCTATGACAAGACTTTTCTTATCTAAAAGTAAACAAGTTATAAGAACTAGTATAGCAATATATATTAAATATGATATTTTTACTTTAGAGTTATTAAAATAATAAAAGTATATTAATTGAATTAAGAGAAACGAGTATATTCCATAAACATTATTGATATATATTAAGAAGATATCTCCTACTACAGCGATAAGTAATGCTAAGTAAAGGAGTTTATCTTGCTTATTTATTTTCTTTTTACTAGTAAACATATAAAGTGCTGTAAAGAAAATTGGAAGAAATGTTAAAAGATCTAGTATTGATTGATTGTTAAAAAACCACTTATGGACTATTAAAAAGATAAGTAGTATTATTTCAACAATTGTATAAGCATGCATTATTTCACCTCTTTTATTTTAATTATTAGGAGTTACATCGATTCCATTATCTAAGATATTATTGATAAATTCATCAAATGTTGAATTTATATTAGGTTTATTATATTCAAAAATATGGAGATGTTCTAGGACTTTGTTGTTAATTTCATTATATTTTTTATTATATTCGATATGTTTATTCATCTTATAATTTAGTGCTTCATTAAGTGTACTAAATTTATGAATTCCCCTATCATAGTAGTCAGAGTGTTCAAATAAAAACCATTTATTATTATCTTCATATACTAAGAATGTATGAGTTGAATATTCATTTGCGTGTTCTAATAAGAACATAATATAATATGTTTTAAAATTGTAGTTATTTGCAGCAAACCAATCACGTTCTAACTCTACTTGATCAAAACAGTGGCCGTATCCTACTTTTATTAGTTCTTTAGGAGAAGATAATTTCCACTTAGTTAGAACATTTTGCTCAAATTCTTCTTCGTTCCATGATCCATATTTGTTTCCATCATCATCTACAAAACCATACTCAATTTTATCCATGAATGACAATAATTCTTCTGGATTTTTAATTTCTTCATATTTCATATTATCACCTAGAATCTTTTTTTAATTTATTATTTTGTCATTTTATCATTTGATTAAAGTAATGCATTCAATATCTTTATCAAGTAGTGATTTAAAAATTTTCTCATCTTCTTTAGAACCAACAACAGTTATATAATGAGTTGGAATAACTGTTTTGGGCTTTATGATATTTATTAGTTCAGCAGCTTCTTTTGCATTCATAGTATATGTTCCTCCAATAGGAATAAGAGCTATGTCACATTTTACACTTTTGTTGTCTTCAGTTATATCAGTATCTCCAGCAACATAAATTTTTTCATCATTTAAAGTAATAATATAGCCAACCCATTTGTTATTTTCTGGATGATATTGTTTGTTAATATTGTAGCTTTTAATAGTTTTAACATGAAGTCCTTCAATATCATATATATTATTAGGCAATACTCCAATTATATTCTCCGAATCGAAAGATTGTAAGACCATTGGAGCCATTTTATCAGGAATTACTATTTTTGTTGTTTTTTTCATTATTTTTTTTATTGATTCAATGTCGTAATGATCATAATGATCATGTGTGATGAAGATTAAATCAGCGTCATGTTTTTCTTCTGTTATTTTATATGGATCAAAGTAAATAATTTTATCGTCAGTTATTTTAATACTACTTTGACAATTTACTATTATTTTATTTTTCATTATTACTCACCTTTTCTAGATTTCTTTATTACTTCAATATGTACTTTGTCAGCAGCTTTTTTTCTTAAAGAAAATATAGTTACTCGATTACCACAATTTGGACATTTGGCGTGGTTTATGCCCCTTTTATTTGGTAATGGTAATTTTAATGTTGTTTGACATTTAGAACACTTTTTATAAACAGAATTCTTGCAATCTTTAAAGTTCCTAATTATATTAATAAACGGTTTTAATAGTGTTCTTTTAATATTCAAATATACTTGATTTTCTTTATATCTCTTAACTTTGTTTTTTGAAGTAATACGAAAAATAATTATAAAAAGTACTAAAATCTTTAAAATATCAAGATAGAATGTTCTTATGAAAATTGTTATAACTATTAAAAATAAGAGGATAATTATTAGAAATCTGTTTAAATCATCAATTAAGTTTTTTATTATCGATTTTATAAAATCTTTGTTATTTGGCATTCTTTTCACTCCAATCATGTTTTGGGTCGAAACCGTTAGATAATTCCCATTCTTCGTGTTTTTTTCTAGCATTTCTTATCGCTTCATTATTCTTTATATGGCAAGAGCTTGCTCCTTCTGTTATAAAAAAATATTCTAAATCATAGGAATTGGCTAATTTTTTTACTTCCTCACATAATCTTCTTACTCTTCTAAGTTCATATTCTTTAGGATCAATTTTGTTAATCTCATAATATTTTTTAGTGAATAGTTCTTTATTAGCTAATAATTTATTTAGTTCTGTCAAATGCTCTTTATATTCTTGATCATTAAAGTACATCTTGGTAGTTGCATAGCCATTATGACCATATTTTTCTTTTAAGTGATTATATGATTCTTCAATTATTTTTTCTAAAGGATAGTTAGGATTCTTTTTTATACGATATGAGAATGTTCTTTTAAAAGGATTTTCTATCTGTGTATTTCTATCTGCTGATGAAACAATTTTACCATAAATACTTCTTGGTTCTGAGTCACTCGATGCACGATGGTCTTCAATAGCTTCACTCATTAAAATTATTTGTTCTTCATTAAAATATTCTTTTAGATTATTATCTTTTTTTAAGAATTTTCCTGAAAGATATTCATGTTCTTCACGATTAATATGAATACAAACATCATGATAAGCAGCAATAGTATAAACCATATCGTAGTTTATATCATCTATTTCAGAAGCAAACATTAAGCTTCTTCTTATTACATATTCGATATGTGATAAATTATGTCCTTCGTCATTTTTGTTATAAATAGGCAATATGTTTTCTTCAATATAATTTTTTAGTTTTTCATTTATCATCTTAGTCCTCCTAAACTTATTATATTATATGATATTTTGTGTATTTAAAAAAGACCTTTACTTTTATTTGGTCTTTTCATAATCTCTTTTTATCCATTCCATAATCAATTCAACTACATAATTTTTTTGAGTATTTGTTAATTCTACACCTTTTTTTATATGATGCCATTTTTCTAGGCAGCCACGGCAACATGTAGCTGTTGCATGCCTTGCTATAAAAACTGGATGATTATGAGTTGGTGTTTGAGAACCATCATTTGGAATAAAAGATGGTGCTAGATTTTTGTTTATAAAATCATAAGCATGCTCTTTTATTGTCGTCATACCTTTATTATTAATATAATTTCGTTCTTTTTCATGAAGATGAAAGCTTGATCTAAACTTGCTCTTGCTTAGAGCGTTAAGCTTAATATCAATTATTTTCTTTGCATTATCATTTAACATATTTGGTTCCTAACTCAATTTGATATCTCATTAAAAGTCAGCTTAATCTTACACTAAAAATTCTCATTTTAAAGTTCTGTTACCCAAAGACCATGAAGATTGCAATACGCATATACTTTCATACCTTTTTCGTAATCAAAATACACTTCTGGTTCATCACCTGGTTTTAGCATATATTTAACTACAGAATCACTATATTCTGCAACAACATATTCGATGTAATGTTTTTCTTCCATCGGATGTTGTGTCTCTCCAATACTTACAATAACCATATCATCTTCTATATGACAAGCAGGAACGTGTTTTTCCTTAGCTGCATCAGCTGTATTTGCTACTATTTCCTTCATTGTTTCACCACAACAAGTAAAGCTAGTATTTTCTCCTTCTAATAAGCTTATAATATTTCCACAATTTTCACATTTAAAAATTCTCATTTTTTATTACCTCCATATGTATCTATTTTAACACATTTAAAAAGATACAAATCATTTTTTTGTATCTTTTTCAACTTCTGCTGGATTAACATGAATGATAGTTAAATATATTTCAGGAACTTTACGTTCAATTTCTCTTTCTAGTTTATTTGCTATATCGTGGCTTTTAAAAGTAGATAAGTTCCCATCAACAAATATTGAAAACGAAACTTGATAAAGATAACCTACTGGAGTAGCATTAAAATGATTTATTTTTAAAACTTCATCATGACTCTTTATTATTTCCATTACTTTTTCTTTAGTCTCTATAGAAATTGTTTTATCCATTAAGACATCATAACTATCTTTAAATATTTTAAATCCTGTGTATATTATCCATAAAGATATAGAACAACCTACTATACCATCAACGTATTTTACATTTAGTAAAGATAAAATAGCTGCAACTAAGTTAAAAAAGGTAATAAGGCAATCATTTCGATGGTCTTTACTATTAGCTTCAACAAGCAAATTATTGTACTTCTTACCTATTTTACTTGTATATAGATACAGACACATCTTAGTAAATATTGTTATGATACATACAACTATTAACCATATTGTAAAATAATATTCATTTTTTATAAAGATAGATAGTATTGAATCATATAGTATTGTAAATCCTAAAATGATCATAGTAATACTTATTAACATTGAATAAATATATTCTGCTTTGCCATGACCCAAGTTATGATCTTCATCTGCTTCTTTTGATGATACTCTATTTCCAATATAAGTCATAATGGAACTCAGAATGTCTGAGGCACTATTCATTGCATCAGCAATCATTGCTTGACTTCTTGATATTATACCTACTATTATCTTAATAATGAACAAAAAAACATTTCCTATTATTCCCAAAATACTTGCCATATTTGCTGCTTTAAATCGTTCCATTAACTATCTCTCCTTAATTAGCTTCTACATTATATCATATTTATCCTAATGTAACATCTAGAATCATCATTATTAAAAAACCTATTAAGAATCCAATAACATTAGTTTTATTTTCACTGTCTGATTCTGGTATCAGTTCTACTACTGTAACATAGAACATTGCTCCTGCAGCTAAAGCTAGAAGATAAGGTAATATTATACTAACTATATTTGTGAATACTAATGTTATTATAGCTCCAAGAAGTTCAAATAACGCAGAAACGAATCCATAAAGAAAGGCTTTATTTTTACTATATCCTTTTTTATATAATGGTAAAGATACAATTGTTCCTTCAGGAAAGTTTTGAATAGCAATGCCTATTGCTAGTGCATAACACGCTGCTAAACTTAACCCTCCTGCTAAATAGGAAGCAAAAGCAATACCCACGGCCATCCCTTCTGGAATATTGTGCAGAGTTATAGCGAGCATTATATTATCTATCTTTTCACTTGCTTCGACTTTTTTCTTTTTTAAAATCAAATCAATAAAATAGAAGATAAAGACACCTAATATCATACCAATAGTGGCTGGTAACCATACTACACCTTTTGCCATATCCATTGAAGGAATCAATAATGACCAAATAGATGCTGCTACCATAACTCCTGCTGCTATACCTAAAATTATCCTTTCAATTTTTTTACTTAGATTTTTTTTCAAAAAGTATACCATTGTAGAACCTAATACTGTTCCAATAAATGGTATTAATATACCAATAAATGTTTCCATATAATTCTCCTCATTATAGTCTATTCTTTTATATTTTTTTGGAAACAAAAAAACTTAGTTTAAACTAAGCTTAGTATTTTTCTATTATTTCATAAATTCCATTATCTTCTTCTAATTCAATAGATTTTATTTTTCTAGATACTATTTTTCCTTCGCTATATTTATCTCTAGTTGTATCTTCATAAACAATGAATTTACCATCAGAATAGTTATATTGAATTATTACTGGATCTCCTTCAATAGTGTATCTTATGATAGTTAAAGTAGCTTCTTTATTCGAAGTAGTATTATCATAAAATTCTTTTATCTTTTCTTTATTGATTATTTTATTATTACTATAAATTACAAAACCATCTTTTTCGGCATTTTTAAAATCATAATCAGCAACTATATTATACTTATCAATTATTTCATCGTCTGTATAAATATTTTTAGAAATATTTTCTTCTTTTTTAGTACAACTACATATTAAAGATATAATTAAAATCATTGTTGCGCATATATACAATTTACTCTTCATTATTTTCACCATTATTATTATAACACCAAAATATTTTTTTTATCAAAATAATATTTTTGAAATAATTAGTTTCATCATTTGATAGCGTAATACGTCCGAAGAAATTTGTAAGAATGTCTGATATATAAATATGTGAGTTTTTTCTTGTTTTATATAATATTTTTGTTACTCTTCTAAAAAACGACTTTTCTCATCTTTCTATTACAAGGTTGGCAAATGATAAGACAGAAGTTCCTAATTATAGTTTTGGTGATAAATTATTAATTAAATATAAAAAATGAACAAAAATGTCCATTTTTCATGTTTAAACTTAGATATAATTGTGATATTATTTATTCCTCTACTATATTATTATTAACATCGAATTTAATATTTATTACCTTGCGACTTGCTAAATAATCACACATATGAACAAATTTCTGCTCAGGTGTTTTTGGTAAAGGTAAGATTACATCACTATAGTCACTAGTATTGAATCTGCCCATATGACTTGATATGCACTCGCAAACAAAATTTATGTCTTCTTCGCTTATTTTTAATTCTGACTTATATTTCTTTATAAATTCGCACGCTACTAATGGATGATCAAATAAAGTGTACTTACTTTCAACTTCACCTTTTTTTACTGAGTCATGTAATAACAACGCCATTATAATCAAATCTTTTGTTCGTTGAGGAAATTTATAAATACCAAATAATTCATGAGCCATACGAATTGCCGCTTTTGTATGCCTTATTAGTCCTCCATCTCCTTGTGCATAAGATGGATGATATTTTCCAGTAGATGCTGCTGGTATGACAAAAAAATAATCAGGTATTTTTTCTATCATAATACTTAGAGATTCTCTAATTTCTGTGTCTATAATATAATTAAGTTCTATTTTAAAAACATTTTGTTTATCCATTTATTACCACCTGATTTATTATATCATAATTACTCATTTTCTGCTTCTACTTTACGATTTATTTTTTTATAAGTTAGTGATATATCCTTCTCATCAACTCCCTGTGATTTAAAATCTTTAATAGTTTCAGACATCTGTTTTAGTTGAGAATTATCTAATTTATGATTACTAATATCTTCTGGCGGAACAATATATCCATCTATACCTTTTTCTTGATCATAATACTGGAAATCTCTTAGATTGGCTAGATAATATTCTGTTGCTAGAGTTTCACGACAATCATCTGATATGACGCTTAAGACTATTTCGTTCCATATATAATAAGCTAATTCACCCAAAATAATTAATATCGTCAATACTATCTTCATTATGGTGTGAATATCGATATTGTATAATAGGAACATTCCTAAAATGCCTCCTATTATTGCTCCTACTCTTTTAACATAAACCTTAAAACTCTCTTTACTTAAATCAATTGTGAAAGCTGGCAAATATTTTCGAGCTTGATCAATCATTTTGTGACGATAAAAGCCAAGATTTCGATCGCTATATTTTGAATCTTCAACAGATTTGTCAGCATGAGTTATAATAAGTCTGTCATCTTTTCTTTCTATATCAGTTATAAAATAAGGCTCTGCTTCTTTGTTACCATAAACCATATTCATCATATTAATCACCTAATCTCCATTTCTTTTTTAAATTATTTGGTAAATTTTCACTTTCTTCTTTTCTAACCTCATCAGTTATAGTCTTCCCTATTAAAGTAACCTGCAATTTGTTCTCGATAGTTTCTATTTCTGATAAAGTAAGCAAATACCAATCTTCTTCTTGATTTGTTATTGGGTCCTTTACTTTTATCTTAAATTGTTCTTTGTTTTCTAAAAATACTTCAGTCATTGCAATTATATCAATTAAACGCCCACATTCAGCATTTTCTTTAGTCTTTTCTTTTTGGTATAAAATCGAACTTACTATAATAATCAAATATATGAGTATTTTTATTGCTATAGACATATCTATGCACGTAGTTAAGGCTATTCCAATTACAGCTAGTAAGCCTTCTTTAAACTTATTTAAAACTGCTTGATTAGCTTCTTTTGCTTTTTTATAGAAAAAATCTTCTTTATAGGCATGATATTGTTTTTCCATAAGATTTAGAGTCGCATTAAAATTATGAATCGTAAAATCATATTCTTCTATACGACCACTTGCATATAGAACACAATATTTAGGAATATCTGCTTTTAAATAAACTTTAGTTATGAAATTATTTTTATCTTCATCTCTTGTTGTTAAATCAATCATAAACATTCCTCTTTCGATTTAAAGTTTATTGTACTACATTATTCGTTAATTAATCAATAAATAAAATTTTATTTTCTCAATCTTACCCATTATTTTTTCAAATGACATTCTATATAAATAAAAAAAGTACTTACGTACTAAATTAATTATTTGTTTTGTATTTTAGGTAGACGAAATTATCAATATGTTTTTTTAGTGACTTATTATTTATTATAATGTATAAAATGATGGCACCAAGAATATTTAAAATGTAATCGTCTATATCAAAAGATCCACTCATTGTAATCATTTGCATTGTTTCAATAAATATTATAAATATACTAGTTAAAATAAAAAATTTATACCATTTATCCATACTTTTAAATAAGCGCGGTAGGAAGAACGCTAAAGGGGCAAAAGCAAGAATGTTGCCAAAAATGTTATATATAAAAGTAGAATTAGTCAGATTGTTATTTTTTAACGCTAGAATATAATTGTTAATTGTTGCAAAAGGAATTATATTGAAATTTAATTCTAGATATTCTTTAAATTGTTCTGCATTATTTGATATCATAGCGATACCAGTTCGACCAAAATACTGGTCAAAAAGAGTTAAATTTAATAACATTATTATATATAGAATAAACCATACCCACATATTTATTTTGGGAAGTTTATGAAATTTATTTTTATTTTCTCCTATTAATAGAAGTGATCCTAAGTACATAAGAACAATAATAATTAAGATTATTTTTATTCTTTCTAATGGTGACGTTAGATTTAAAATAGAAAATTCTAAAATTAAATAATAGCCAATTAATATTAAAGAAAAGATATAGTTTATTATTCCTATAGAAGTTTTGATATTACTTTTCATATTTATCACTCTATTCTATCTTATATAAAGAGAATTAAAAAAGACCTAAGGCTGTCACCGAAGGTCTTTTTCATGTGGACTACTATACATTCGTGTAGACTGACAGGAATACTGAACGTATAGCTCTTTGAATTAAAAATCTCATCCACATTTGTACGTACTACCTAATAGTTCAAAGATTGTAATAGAATCCTTTGCATCTCTATGAGCCTTTCGACTATATTAATACAAAGAGTTCCGTCGCAAAGCATCGTATCGTTACTATTAAAAATATTTAGATATCTTTCAATCTTAATATTTTGTCGTTAACTTGACAAGATGTCTATACATCTTGTCGAAAACAACTGAAAAGTAAATACAATGCCCAATCATTATAGCTTATGCTATAATTGAGAAACGATTATCATTCTTTTTAGGGAAATCAAATCATTTCCAAGGACAGAACATTAATTCTTCCCTTTACTATTAAGTAACTTAATTATAATATTATTTTTTTAGATAGTCAATAGTTTTTTTAAATTTTTTTATTTATATAATTCCAATTCTTCTTCTCTAAGTTCTTTAAGCCTTAGTTTTACTAGTAGAACGAGTTCTGTACTTGCATTGACTTTTGGTAAAACTAATAAACTATCTTGAAGTTTTGTCTTTAAAGACAATTCGCTTTCAACAGTTGTAGCTTCTTTATAATAATCAAAATTCTTTATTGGATTTTCTTTAATAAAATCTTTAATAAATTTTTCTATGTCTTTTAAAACATATTCTTTTAATTCATAGTTGTCCATTTCAGCTATTCCATAATAAGCTCCTACTAAATATCTAAATGTATCTATTAGCATTTCTCACCAACTTTCATTTTAAATTATAACATATATTTTAAGATATTATGTTATACTTATTAATGGTGATAGTTATGATATGGAGAATAGTTTTATTATTTATTTTAATATTTTTAAACGGAATCTTATCTAGTAGTGAAATAGCTTTTCTCACTTTAGATAAATATACCCTATCAAGAAAAAGAGATAAGCGCTCTAAAAAAATATACAAAATGTTAGAAGATGAAAGTAAATTTTTATCAACTATTCAAATAGGAATTACTTTAGCTGGCTTCTTGGCTTCAGCTTTTGCTTCAGAAACGTTTACTGAACTAATAATGGATAAAGGTTTTATGATAGTAAATCCTGATTTTACTGAAACTATCTTGATGATTTTTATAACATTGATTTTGTCTTATATTACTTTAGTGTTTGGAGAATTAGTTCCTAAGAAAATTGGCAGATCAAACCCTTTAAAAGTTGCCACATTAACAATAGGTCTTATATCATTTATATCAAATTTCTTTTATCCCTTAATAATTTTACTTACTGCTTCAACTGATTTAATTTGTAAGATATTAAACATTAAAGAACGCGATGAAATGTTAACTGAAAAAGATATTAAAAAGATGATTATTACTGGTAGTCGTGAAGGTATTGTCGAGGAAAAGGAAAAAGAATATATTTTAAATATATTTGAATTTAACGATAAAAACGCAAGTAAAATAATGACTCCGAAAGATAAAGTTATAACAATAAATATAGATGATACGAAGAGTGAATTATTATCTAAAATTAAAAAGGCTAAATTTACTAGATTTCCTGTAATCGATCCTGATACTAATAAAGTTTTGGGCTTTATAAATATTAAAGATTTAATATACTTACATAAAACAAAAAAGGAAATAAAAACGAAAGATTTACTTCATCCTGCACTTACTTTTAAAAAGAGTGAAAAAATTGATGATATATTTAGGATTATGCAAGAACGTCATGAGACTTTCTCTATAATTTTAGACAAAGGAGAATTTGTTGGAATACTTACAATGGAAGACGCTATTGAAGAGATTGTCGGGAATATAGAAGATGAATATAATTAAAAAATGATGTTATTTTGATTACTCTTGATTGAGAGTTTTCAAAAGACATCATTTTTTAGTTAGCTATGTAATAGTCAAAATTAAACTTTATAAAGTTTGAAATAAGATTTTTGGTTTCTAAATCGAAATCCTTGTGATTCTTTATAAGCAATAAAACATTTTTTATTTTGGTTAGATCTTTAATATTAGTTATACTATGTTTTCGCAAATATGAAAATATATCTTTAACTATTTTTTCTCTTTCATTATCTGAATGCTGATCTAACCAGATTATAATACTTTGATCTAAATTTTTGCTTAACTTGCTGAGACCTGTAACTTCAAAATCGGATTTATTTACTTCCCATGTAAAAATTGAGTGTGCGAATAAGTCTTTTCTATTTGATTTAATTGTTTTAAAAGACTCATTATGTCTTAGTAGCAAACCAACAACTGAATAATTAGGAACTATATGATTTAATTTTTTGATAATACTTTTATATTTAGATGAAGAAATTTCTTTTTGTCTAAGACCTGGACCATCAAAATTATATATAGATTTTATTTTTAATTTAATTAAAGGATTGCAATACATACTAGCTATCATTGCTAAATGTCCCCCTTTAGAATGACCTAAAACAATAATATCTTTGTCTAATATTGAAGTACACTTATTTAAATATTTAATAGCGTCAGTTTCGGCTGATACAGGAAACTTGTAACACATAGCAAAATCTTCTTCCCAGCCAACTAAATTATGGTCTGTACCCTCATAAGCTATAACAATAGTATTGTTTGGAAGTTTCATAGTTATAGCACTAAATTGCTCATCAAAACTAATTTTATAAATATAGTTATATAATAATATATCTTTATATCTTAAAGTATTCTTTAGAACTTTACATAACTTTATTATATTCTTTTGAATTAAACCCCTCTTTTGAAAAGATTTTATATCATAATAATTTAAAAAATACTCTAATACGTTTCCTAAGTGTGAAGTATTTTTTTTATTCGAAACAATGTTATTAAAATCAAGATATGTTAACAAAGATAATATAGATGCATCAACTTCATTAAATTCTACTTCAAAAAAAGTCTTATTACCATATTCTTTTACATAATCAAATATATTACTCATTTTCTCATCCCCTTTTATAAAAAAAGACTATATTTCTATAGTATTTTTTCTTCTTTTAATCTTTTTAGAATGACATTTGTACTAGTTAAAATATAATTATACTCTAGAAAATTCTTATTAAAATAAACATAAGTTTTTTTTGATTCGTAGTCGCACCATACAAGCAATCTTTTAATATCCTCACTAATGAAATTAATATAATCTTTATAATATAAATCATACTCTTTTTTATAACTACTTATGATACTTCTTTTAATCAAAAAATTGTCTATACTATATTCCTTATAATCTATTTTTAAATTTTCTTCTTTACTCAAATTAAAATTATTTATTTGAAAATATTTTTTTTGCAACATTTTTATGTCAATATCAAGGTTTAATGAATCAAATAACTTTTTATCTTCTATAGAATATCTAGAACTGCAAAGATATTCAGTATCTGATAAAACTGTCAAAGCTATTAGTATTTTTTCATATTCATTAAAGTTATATTGGTCTTTAAATAAATCATATATTAATAAACCTGTGCTTGCATATTCTATTTCAATAGTATTGTATACTTCACCTGTTATAATGTGATGATCTATTGCTCCAATAACATTTGATTGAGATATACCTTCTAGACTATTATGATCTACTAATATGAATTTATTATCAACGTCTATAGTAATTGGGAGTTCATTTAAATAGTCTTCTATAAGTTTTCTATCATTTTTCTTATATTCATAATTATTATTTAGAGAAGCAAATTTAGCGTTAACACCTAAGCTTTTTAAAATATTACTTAGAAGATAACTAGAAAATATTGAATCTACATCTGGATTCTGATGTCCTATAATATAGACCTCTTCATATTCTTTACTTTTTTTTATTATTTCTTCTAATATCTCCTCTTTTATTCTTTGTCTTACTTCTTCTAAGATATGACCTATATGATTTTCTCCACTTTTGTCTTTTCCAATTCCCCAATAATATTCATCGATAGTGGCTTCTGCTATAGGTTCGTTTCTCGTTTCAATAAGTTTATATGCTATATCTCTATTCTGTCTAAATTTTTCTAGGATACCATCATACATTACTTTGTTCTTTATCTTTTTAAAATTTGCAACTCTAATATTATTTCTATCTCTTCCGATATTTGATGCAATTTTAGGAGTTTCAGCATTGATGACTTTTTCTTTTATTTTTAGATTTTCAAATTTCTCAGATTGATAATAATGTTCAACAGTTTTATAATATATGCCATTTTTTGTGAAGCCATGAAGAGAGTAATTAGCTAGATATCCAAGTGGTCCATATTCTTTATAAAACTCTATAGCCATATTATCACTCTTTCATGCCAGGATATAAATACTTAACGTCTTTATCATCTACTGTTTTATTAAAATTCTCTATTATTATATCATGTCTAAAAGAAGTTTGTCCTTCTTCTGATGCAGTTTTAAATAAATCTAATTTTTCAATATTAATAGTATCATTAAAACCGCAAGCTAATTTCCAAACATAGTTTTCTTGCTTCATTGTACTACAATGACGACCATAATTTCGTTCATGAGTCGGAGTCATTGGTTCATTAGTAAAATTAGTTAAACCTTTAAAGAATTTTTTAGCTCTTCCTAAATTACATATCATTCCAGTATCAATAGTAAACTTAGAATCAAAGAAACAATCTGATGGATATTCTGCTTCACGTAAAGCATTAACATATATATTAATTACAGGTAAGATGTGTTCTTCAATGTAATCTGCTTTATCTTTCTTATTTTTTCTTCTATAGTAGTTTACTTGTTTGTTACAACATTTTATTACTTCTTCGACATCTTCCCAAGTACTACCTTTGTATTTATCTCTTAAATTCATATTATATTTTGATTTAAATTTATAAAAAGCGTTTAATAAAAATCTTTCAGTTACAATGTAACCACTACTTTTTCGTATCTTTGTTTTAGGATAAATATTAAAACCATAGTTACCAGTGTTTTTAATACGTGGTTCAATTGCATAATAGTAGCCATCTTTATTACTGAACATATAAAATTCAACATCTTTTTCATAATCTAAATTGTTTTTTGCTAAATATTTTATTAACTTTTCTTTATTTGTTACTTCAAATGGCAAATTGTATTCTTTAAATATAATTGGCTTTTCACTTAGATCTAGAGCATGAAGATAAGGGTTAGCAATATGTGTTTCTCTGAATTCAATATTATTATTTTTAGAAACAAATAAGTAATTTCCTGTGGCAATAATATATTTATCATTATAAGTAAATTCTAAAACATTAGAATTTACAACTAATGGATTATAACGAAGCTCAACACACATTTTTCTAGATCCAGATCCAAACATATCAAAATATGGGCGATATAATTTCAAGAAATTAGCAATATCATGTTGATATTCGTCTAATGAATTAGAAGTTCTTTTATCTTCCCAAACACGACCATATTGACTTATAGAAAGTCTTACACCTGCCAATGCAAATAATAAAGCAGATGAATTAATTTTCTTATGAATAGCATTTAATTCATCGTTATGTCTACTAAAGCCGACTGTAGATATTCTTGTTCTAGCACCCAGTTCTTTATAACATAAATTAATAAATTTATCTAAATATGGATATGATCCAATATCATTATTTAAATATGGAAAAGTTACTCCAAGACGATGCTCCTTACGATCCCATGCTAAAAGTAAATCTTCTCCAGTATATTTTAAAGCAATATACTTTATAGCACTTATTATATTACGTAAAGCTCTTTCGTCCCAATATTCACTTTTACAAACAGAAAACTTAGAACAAAATCCACAGTTATTAAAACATCCTACTTGAGGTTGTAAGTGACGCATTTTTGATAAAAATTCTACAGGCAAATCGATAAATTCATCATAAAGCTTTTTTCTAATATTTAAATCTTTAGTTTCAATAGATTGCTCATCACTCAATAGAAAATTCATTATCTTCACCTACTTTATTTTCACTTAGGAATTCAATAAATTTATTCAACGCTGTAGTTGCGAAATCTTCAACATAAACCGCACAAACATCTACGGCAGGTAACTCATTACCAAAAGTTATAACTTCGAAATTATCTTTATCATTTTGAATATCAATAACATTTTTTATAAAATATCCTATTCCAACACCACGTCTTACCATTTCAATCATCATCTCTGTTGTCCATGATTCAAAAACCGGATATAATTTAGTGTTTTTTGATTCCATAAATTCATCTAGTTTCAATCTAATTGAAGCTGTTGCACTAGGTAATACTAATGGATATTTTTTTAAGTCATCTACGCTGTTTATAATTCCTTTAGGAAAAGAATCTTTGTTGTAGGCAAAGCAATTTTGAAGTCTTGCTAAAGCTACTTTTTTAACTGTTTTCTTAGTAGTAGATATAGGAAGCGTATCTACTATTAAATCTATTTTTCTTGTTTCTAACATTTCAACCATATCGGATGTTGATTTACTTACTATTTCAAATTTAATACCTGGATAAACTTTTCTAAAATCGGCAATAAATGATGATAAATAAAATATTCCAATATGAGATGGTGTTCCAATTTTTATAACACCTATATTTAAACTATTTAAATTTTTTATATGTTCCTCTCCAGACTTTAAAATATTAAAAGCTGTTGAAACATAAGAATATAGCTCTTTTGCTTCCATTGTAGGTTCTATACCTTTTGAGTTTCGATAAAATAAGGTATATCCAAGTTGATTTTCCAACTCTTTTAAACTATAGCTAATTGCTGGTTGAGATACATATAGTAAATTAGCTGTTTTTGAAATACTCCTTTGTTCATATAAATATAAAAATATTTTATATAGATTATAATCAGCATTATTCATGAACTTCACCCCTTGGAAGTGTATTATATTAAGTTTTTATAAAATAGTCAAATTATCATAAGATTTTTTTATAGCAAAAATAACTGTTCTTTATATCGCTTTTTTAAAAAAGAAAAGACCTATTTGTCTTTTCTTATAATTATGTCCTTTATAGATTTAGCTGTTTCTTCAACACCTTTTCTATCCACATTAATCATTAAATCATAATTTTTTAAATTATACCAATCTTGCCCTGTATAGAATTTATAATGTTTCGCTCTTTCTCTATTTATTTTATTTATCATTTTTAGAGCTTTTTCTTGATTAAGATGATAATATTTAACAGCTCTTTTTATTTTAGAGTCTTCATCACTATATAAGAACACTTTAAAAGTATCTTTTTTATTTTTTAGAATATAATCAGCGCAACGTCCAACAATTACACATGATTCATTTTTAGCGATATTTTTAATTACTTTAGATTCAGCAATGAATAAACGATCATCATTATTACTTTCATATGTTGTTTTCTTTTTCTGATCATTTTCTTCTATGTATTTTTCAGATAATCCTGATTCTTTTGCTGCTAAATGAATTAGTTCCTTATCATAAAAATTTATACCCAACATTTCTGCTAATAGTTTCCCAACATAACGTCCTCCTGAGCCATATTCACGAGAAATCGTTATCACTATTTTAGATCCATTATATGTAGATTCTTGCTTTAATTCTTCTGTAGCTTTTTTATTATTATCCTTCTTTGATAGTTTTAAATATTCAGACCCAAAAATAAATAGACATATAATAAAACATAGAGTGTCAGCGATTGGACCTGCATATAATACGCCATATATACCTTTATTAAATATTAAGCTTAATATGCAAGCTATTGGAATAAAAAGAATAATTTGACGTATAAAGGAAACCATCGTAGCCTTAACAACATTACCAAGAGATTGTACAACGATACTAGTAGTAATTTCTAAAGCATTAAGTCCCATTAACAACACAAATGAGTGACAAGTTAAAACAGCAAATTCCATAAATAATTCATAGTTTGCATCAGATGTTGTTATAAAAATACTTATTAAATATTCGGGAAATAATACAAATATTAGATTAAAGAATATTCCAACAATGAAGTTAACTGTTAAAACTTTTTTTAAAGTTTCTTTTACCCTATTATAATTTCCTGCTCCATAATTAAAGCCAATTATTGGTTGAGCACCAATAGCTATTCCCAATACTGATGAAATATACAAACTATTTACTTTGGATATAATACCATATACTGATAATGGTATATCTGCACCAAATCTAGTACTTGCTCCTAATCTAGTTAGCATATTATTCATAAAAACAAATAATACTAGAATAGTCATTTGAGTAATGAATGAAGATAGGCCTAAACCTAAAATACGAAATATTGATTTATTAGGTTTAAAATCTTTTTTCGTCAATTTAACGCTTTTAATCTTTCTTATGTATAAAAGTGCTATTATACATGATACTATTTGACCTACTACTGTTGCGATTGCTCCACCTTCTACACCCATATTAAAACCAAAGATAAATATAGGATCTAGAATAATATTAATAATAGCACCAATTACAAGCATTAACATCGCATACTTAGGAGAACCATCAGCTCTTATAATATTAGATAGTGCTGTATAAATAATAACAAATGGTGATCCAAGAGCTATTATTTTTCCATAAGTAAGTGCATATGGGTATACATTTTCGGTACTACCAAAAAGATTTACCAAAGTAGGTAATGCTATATAAGATATTACTCCTACTACTATTGCAACTATTAATGAAACTGTTATTGCACCTCCTAATGAAGATGATGCTTCTTCTTTTTTTCCTTCTCCTAATTTTAGAGAAAGATTTGCACTAGTACCATTACCAATAAGTGAAGCTATTGCTCCATAAATAATAACTAAAGGAAATATCACGTTTGTAGCCGCATTCCCTACTGTACCTACTCCTTTACCAATAAATATTTGGTCGACAATATTATACACAGAATTTATAAGCATACTAATAACACAAGGAATAGCAAATGATAAAAGTAACTTATTTATATTGTCTTTACCTAGATTAATTTCTTTTTTCATATAAACACCCTTTCTTACTTGCAAAAAAAGAAGCGTTTTTCCGTGTCTGGATTTACGCTTTTTCTGCTCGACTTTCCAATTATAACACTTTTTTTAAAAAAATGTAAAGACTTAAATTGATTCTAAATCCCACAAAGTAATCATTATGTCATTTCCAGTATTATAACATGTATACATAATAAGATCTGCTTCCATTTTTTGAACACTTGTTCCTTCTTTTGATATTAAATCAGTTTTAATATTCTCACCAATAAACTTATTGTTCAATTTGTAAATCATTATTGAACCATCACATTTTTTTATATATGCTTTATCGCCGATGTTCAAGTTTATAATCTTTTTAAATCCTTGATAGTTATGATCAGCAATAACAAAGCTATCACCTAATGAAAAATGGGCTGCACTATCTTTATTATCTACTATAACTTGAGCATTTAAATTTTCATCATATAAACTAGCATGAAAAAGAGCTACACTATGATTTAATGATGGAAAATAAAGACGTCCAAGTGTACCAAGTTTTGTTTTGTCATTTTTTATTATTTCTATATTTAAATCATTCTCTTCAACGATAATGGGGTTAGGACGTTCTAAATCAATAACATTACTTTCAATTTTAGTACTTGATTGATTTACTTGAGATGTTTCTTCTTTTACTTCTGTTGCTAATGTAAAATCTGTTTCAGTATTCTCTTTTATTTCTTCATAACTTTTGACATTATTTTCTATAGTTTTTACAATAGGTACTTGATCAATATTTGTATATGCAAAAATATAAAATAATATAGTTATACATAAAATTGTTAACGTTATAATATGCTTTTTAATCTTCATAAATGACTCCTTTTTATTTTTAAGACAATTTTTTAGACATTAAGCCAATTTCTTTGTTTTCTATTTCATACCCTAATTTTTCATAGGTGTTTTTAGATTTCTTATCAATAAAAAATAATTGACTTTTACTAGGTTTGTAATGAAAGTATTTTTCTACTGCTTCTCTATTTTCTAAAATATATTTTAATAAGTGGCGTCCAAGATATAATCCTGTTTCTTGAAATTCTTTTTTGACAAATAATTGATCAATAAAAAGAGTGTTAAAAGAATCCGAGACATAACAACCTGCAACTAATATATTATCAAGGTACATTCCAAATATAAGAAGTTCAGCATTATACATTTTTTCAGCACAATTACTTGAAGTTAAATATTGTTCTGGTATCGTATGCCCTACTGCATCATATCTTATTTTTTCACATTCTTTGATGTTTTCTTTAGTTGGTGTTATCACTTTTATATCTATCTTTAAATTTGTCATCTTTTCACATCCCTTAAATTGCTTTTTTCATACATCCAATTGTGTTGTTGAATTCACAATAACCAATTTTTTCATATATGGTTTTGGCTTTGGTAGAACCATATTCGAGATAACTATATTGTATTGGTACACTAAAATATTCTTCAATATTTTTTTTATGATTGTGAACGTATGTAAGAAGATTTCTCCCTAAACGAAGACCTGTTTCTTGACAATCTAGTGCCACAAATAAATGCTCTATAAAAAGCATATTTCTTCTAGTTATAGAAACATAACATCCTGCTTTAATTTCGTCGTTAACTTTACAAGCAAAAACAAGCATTTTACCATCAAGAATGTTTTTTTGGTAATGATTATTAATAAACCAATTATCCTCTTTTATACCGTAAGAATTAAACCTTATGCCTTCCATTTGAATGACAGTTTCCTCTGTTGGTGGTAGTAATTCGTATTCTATAGTAACTTTTTCACCCATATAAAAACCCCTTTTTTATTGAGGGGTATTATAACATAAAAGTGAATTAATAAAAAATTTATCTTAAATAATTTTTTATTATTTTATTAAGTTCTATTTTAATTATTGTTTAAAATATTTAATTAAGTTATAATTTATTTAAATTAATACTATAAAAGGATGAAGATAAATGAATACAAAAAGAAATGTAATTATAATTATTATAATTATCTTATTTTACATTACTGTTGGTTTTACTGTAGTAAATTTGATTTTTAAAGGTAATAATACTCCTAAGAATATTACAAAAAAGGAAGTTATTAAATCATTTAAAAAAAATTTAGATAAATATGATTTTGAATACGAATTGGATATTTTTAGATTTGATGAAGAGTCTTTAATGAAAAAAGCTTTTGGGAATGTTACTTTTAATGATAAGTTGAATACAACTTGTTCAATATCTGGAAAACTAGAAAAGAAATATTCTGGATCACGTGAGAAGGGAACAAAATATGTAATTGATAATACTTGTGAAAGTTCTTTTGCTAGAAATATTGAAAATTATCTATTAGAAAAGTATGATTACATTGATATTAGTGTTGGAATTGATTACAATAAAGCTGCTAAGAAAGTAAGAAATTACATGAAAGAAAAGCAAGAATTATCAGAAGAATATGGTCTATTAAAAGAAAAAGAATTAGAAAAAGATTATACATATAATGTTGTGCCACTTGTAATAAATGGAAATAAAAAAAATTATTCAATTTATATTGATAAAAGAAATGATAAAGTTATTTATGATACTTCAAGTGGAGAGTATGGTTTTATAGGTGTTTCTGAATTAGAAGAATATTTAGAACTATTGGCTAAAGATAAAATCGAAGAAAAAGTAGATGAATTGCATAGAAAAAACTATGGTCATATTTAAAAAAAGAAAATAATTTTTAATATTATTTTCTTTTTTATTCGTTAATTTTGGGGTTTATGATCATTATTTGATTTTGACTAAGATAATTATTAATATATGTTTCAAGTTTGTTATCTATTGGTTTATAGTTATCATCAAAATCATAAACATATTTTTCATCTTTAAGTACTATATTAATTATTAATTCTTTACTGGTTTCCTTATTAAAAGTTAGATTAAAAATATCTTGATTAGATTTAAGATATTTAACATCTAGGTTGTTGGTTATATCTAAGAATTGGTTCATGTATCTTATAGCAAACTCTAAATCAGATGATGTATTTATTTCAAACTTACCATTACAATTACTCTTGTAAGAATAATTTGTTGTACATAATTCATTATTATAATTTAATAATTTATTAATTTTATCAAAATAATATTTACGAGCTTCTTCTTGATAGTCATCTACTAATTGATATGTATATTCAAAACATGACGCATCTATAGAGCCTGTACACATATATTCTGATGTTACTTTAAATGTAAGATCTGTATTGTTAACTTTAAAAGTTAATGTTCTAGTTTCTTTATTACGGTTATCTATTCTTTTTTCATCTGATATTACTTCATATTTTCCTTTTAAACCACATAATACAGAATACTCACAGTCCATATAATCAACATAATCTATAAACTCTTCATATTCATGAATTTTTCCGTTCTCACAACCACACAAAAATAAAATTAATACTAATATTATAACTAATTTACCTTTTTTCATATAATCACTCTTCTTAACTAGCAATTCATATTAAGTAATACGATTTATATAATTATATCATAAAAAGTTATTTTAAATATTTAATTGTAAAAGTTGTACCTTTACCTAACTTCGAATCAACTACAATATACCCATTATCTTTTTCAACGATAGATTTTGATAAAGCTAGACCGATACCAACACTATCAGATGTAGAATTTTTTCCTTTGTAAAATCTATCAAAGATATGTTTTGTATCGTATTCATCCATACCTACTCCATAGTCTTTAATAACAACCTTAGTAAATAGATCATTTGAGTCATAAGAAATATCTATGCTAGATGATTCATCAGAATACTCAAGGCAATTTTTAACAATATTTGTAATAGCTTCCACTTGCCATTTAAAATCACAATATAATTTATCTTTTTTATTGCCTTTTATATTTATCTTAATATCCTTTAAATCACTCAAAATGGATAGATTATCAGTTACTTCTTTTAAAATATCATCAATTTTATTTACTTCGTCATAAAAGACAATCGTATTGGCATCAAACTTTGAAAGTTTTAAAAGTGAATGAACTAAAAAGTTAATATTAGATATTTTACGATGAATATTAGTTAAGATTTCTTTCTTTTTTTCTTCGCTTAAATTTTTATTTTCTTGCAACATTTCAATCATTAAAGTTATTGAAGTAAGAGGTGTCTTTAATTGATGGGAAATATCTGATAAAGAATCTTTTAATGTTTCTTTATCTTTCTGTAAATGAATAGTTTGTTCGTTTAAAGTAACTGCTGTTTTATATATTTCATTTTTTAAAAGAGACAAATCTTCTTCACTATTTGACAAAATATCTAACTCATAATTTTTATTATTTATTTCTTTAATATAATTAGTTATTTTTTTTATTTTTTTGTTTTCTTTATGATTAAATATACTAATAAAGAAGATAATAAAGGATATATAAATTAATAATATTATTATGTTACTAATTATAATAAAAGTAATTAGTTTCTGATTAACTAAAGATAATGAGTCTTTTAAATCTACACCATAACTTTTTAGTGAGTTATCATAGATAATTTTATCATCGTTTAATATTTCCATTATTTTAATATCATACTCTGGAGAATCTTCTTTTATCTTAGCAATTATTTTAGAAACTATAATATTGTTATTATATTCATATTGTTTTATATATTTATAATTTATAAGAAAGACAATTATAATAAATACTAATGTTAGAATTAGAGAAAAAATTATAGTATTACGATAATCTCTATTTTTCATTTGAATCAATCCTATAGCCAATTCCTTTTATTGTAATTATAATGTCACTGTTTAGTTTTTCTCTAATTCTTTTTAAGTAAACTGTTACTGTATTATCATTAACGTCATTTCCTGTCCAATCCCAAATATGTTCAATAATAGATTCTCTTGTTACTACTTTATCAATTCTCGAAATAAGTAAAAACAATATTTTCATTTCTAAACTAGTTAAATTTATTTTATCTTCTTTTTTAAAGACAACCATTTTATCAATATCAACAGTTATATCTTTTATTTTAATAATGTTATTCTTTTTGTATCGTGATAATATTTTATTTATTCTTACTAATAGTTCTCGAGATGAAAATGGTTTGGTTATATAATCTTCTGCTCCTATTTCTAATCCTCTTACAATGCTTTCTTCTTCGTCTTTAGCTGTTAGAAAAATAATTGGTTTATTTAGGATTTTCAAATTATCTTCATATAAGTCAAAACCATTACCATCAGGGAGCTCTACATCTAATATAAAGAAGTCATAGTCAATTTCAGAGATGAATTTAATAGTTTCTTTTTTAGAATTAGCAATACTTACTTGATAACTTTCATTTTCAAGTAGTAGTTTTAAACTTTCAGCAATATCTTGATTATCTTCAACAAGTAATAGTTTCATATTTACACCTCAACCTTTCTTTTATTATTATAGCACAAAAGAAGTGATGACTATTTATCCGTTAAATATTTTCATTTCTTATAGTTTCAATTATATTCTGTTTATTTATTTTACTTACTGAATATTTCATAATACAAATAGTACTTAGGAATACTGTTAGTACTGAAATGATTATTTGCATAGTTGGAAATTCATATATTATAGTAGCATCTTCTATAGACATTACAAAGTCGATAAGACGGGATAATAAATAACCTAAAGTTATTCCTAATACTAATGATTTAGTGCCGTAAAACAAACTTTCTAAACGAATCATTTTATTAAATTCTGAACGTGTCATGCCAATACTTTTTAGAGTAGCAAATTCCTTACTTCTTGAAAGCATATTACTAGTTATCGTATTAAAGATATTAGTTACACTGATGAAAGCTACAATAATTATAAATCCATATAATAATATAGATATCATCGTATATAAATTTCTTGTTGTTCTTTCCTCTGCATCAATATTATTTAAATAATAGCTTCCCTCTTCAGAATCTTTTAAATATTCTACTATTTTATCCTGTAATTCAGTAGCATTATTAGTGTTAATAAATATTGTTTCTTTGTCATAATTATTATTTTTTATTGTATCAAATAGCTCATTGTAATATTCATCACTAACAATCATAAGAGCTGAACTAATATCGTATGATATTCCAAAGGGGAGCTTATTTGTTGTATGACCAACTTCGATGTTTACATATTCTCTTTTGGTATATCCATATTCATCTGTTAGTTTATTACCATACTTATCTTCTTCATATGTATAAAAATAATAATTTAAAACATCTCCTTGTTTAAAATCAATCATTTTAATATCTATAGGTTCTAATCTTTTGATATCATAATTATATTTCATGTCTCTTATAGTATCTATTAATATACCTTTGTTTTTTTGGTTTTCTTCTTTTAATCCTAATTCTTTTAGATATTCTTTGTAGGCATTGTCTCCTAGACGATATACTCGTACTGTAATACCATATTTTATGCCACTACATGTCTTTCTTTCAACTCCATAATTATCTATATATGACAATTCTTCTGTTATTAAACCTGGATTATAAAAATCTATATATTCTTGAGTGTAATTTGAATCTTCACAAGAATCAGCAATTATAATCGTTTCTTTAACGATAGAATAGTTAATAATATTTTCGAAGTTTACTATATTATAAATATTATCATTTGCTTTTCTTACATCAATAGACATATTATAGTCTTTTGTTTTAAATTCTTTATTTACTTTATCGAATGATATATTGATAAAAGTTGATATACCTATAAAGATAGTAATACATATTACTATTGCAAAAACTGTTGTACGATATTTTTTCCTACTACGTTTTAAATTTTTGTAAGATATATCTCCACCTATTCCAAATATTTTTTTTACATATTTAGGAGATTTAATACTGGATTTTCTAAATTTAATATCTTCACTATTATTAATTGCTGTTAAAGGAATAATCTTTGATGCTTTATTTGCACTACTCATTGACGATAAAAGAATTGTTATAAATCCTAAAACAATTGCTATAAAAATTGGTATCCAAGAAAAACCAAAGACGAAATTTACTCCTATACTTTCTTGTAATAATAACTTACTTATGAATAGTATTATAAATGAAATAATAAAACCTAATATTATTCCTATTGGTATACCAATTAATCCTAATATAAAGGCTTCATAATAGACAGTATCTTTTATTTGTTTACTTGTTGCTCCTATAGTATTTAGGTGACCATATTGTTTTATTTTTTCTGTTATGGAAATGTTAAAGCTATTTTTTATACAAAATACTGATGTAAAAACAATAATTATTATAGCAATTATCACAGCCAAAAGAATAAATTTCATTATCTCTTCTCTGAAAATACTTGTTTCAAAAGAAATTAAAGAATTATGAATAGAAAATGTATATTTAGCTTCATTCATCTTCTCTGACATTTCCTGTCTCAATTCAATTATTTCGTCTGTTATTGGTCCATTATAATAATCAGTATAATATAAAATATTTAGTGCTTCATAGTCAACATTTAATATATTAGCAGTTATATGGCAAGCATCATTTAAGGATTCTTTTGTATATCTTGTATAAATGTCATAGTTTCCATTTAGGCTAATATCTTCTAACTTAGTTATAACTATATAACCAGGAAAATTATAAGCTTCATTTAATCTTTTAATAGTTCCAACTATAGTGTATTTTTTACTAGATGTGTTAACTATTATTTCTGGTTCCTCTTTATTATAAGAATCATAATTATCTAAATCTTCACCTAACTTATTTCTTGTACCTATTTCTAAATATAAAGTCTCACCTATATTATAGTTTGTTTCACCATTTTTATTTAGATGTTCTGGTATTAAAATTTCCGAATCATTTTCGGGTAGTCTTCCACTAATTAAATGAACATTTAAATTTTGTAAAGCTTGTTCATTGTAGGCATTAATAAAAAGATATGGTTTATAAGCTGTTTTAATATTATTATCTTTAGCAAATCCTAGTTCTTTAGTTATAAGAACACTTTCGAAAATTCTATTTTCTTTAAAGAAACTTATATCATTTTTAGGAACATTACCAAAGTAATAGTGAAAATTTCCTACTTCATATTTTTCATAATTAATCATAGATTCTTTAATACTAAATACGAGTGATGATGTAGCAACGATTAAAGCAACAGAAAGAACTATGCCAATTATTGTGACAATAGTTCTTTTCTTGTTTAATTTTAAACTCCTTAAAGTTATTTTTTTTAAATAATTCATGTAATACTCCTAGATATTTTCATTACGGATAGTTTCTATTGTATTTTGTTTATTTATTTTATTAATTGAATATTTCATGATACATGTTATAAGGATGAATACTGCTAATGTTGCAATTATAATTCCACTCATTGGTAATTTAAATGCTACCGTTGCATCTTCTTGTGTTAGAATTTTGTAAATGAAGTATGCAAGTATAGAACCAATAGGAATACCAATAATTAATGATTTTGTACCATAGAAGAAACTTTCTAGGCTAATCATTCTATTAAATTCTTTATTTGTCATACCTATACTTTTTAACGTAGCAAATTCACGACTTCTAAGTTCCATATTAGTTGTTATAGTATTAAAGATATTTGTTATACCAATTAATGCAATTACTGTAATAAAGCCATATAAGAAGATAGCTATAAGAAGATAAAATGATTGCATTTCTCTTACATTTTCTTCAGTATTATATAGACTATATTCATCATAATCATTTAAATATTCTTCGATTTGATCTTGTAGTTTAGTGGCATCGTTTGAATATATTGAAATTGTTTCTCTACTAACTATAGCTATATTTTCTTTAAATAAATTATTAAAGAAATCATCACTAACTATTAATATTGGATCATCTTTATGATTAATGATACCAAAGGGGATTTCATTTGTTACTTCAGCAACTTCTATATCAACATATGCAGGAATTGGCATAAGATTTTCATCATATTCAAATGGATCTTTTTGGAAGTTTAGAGTGTCTCCTTTTTTATAATCTAACATAGAAATGGTTTTTTGTTCATATTGTCCTTTTTTATTAGTTGTTTCAACTTTTACAGTGTCAATCAATATACCTTTATCTTTTACATTTTCTTCGTTTAATCCAAGTTTATTCAAATATTTTTTATACGCATGTTCTCCTACACGATAAACTCTAATATGAGTATCATTATATAATTGTGCTTCTGTTCCATCAGCATAAGTATAAGTGAGCTGTTCTGTTTTATCTGGGAATTTCTCTAAATACTCTTTAGAAAATTTTATTTTATTATTAGTTTGAAATATGAATCCTTCAGCATGTATTGAATAATCATCTATGGTATCAAACTCAACTACATCATGTGCCTTTTTGACAATTTCATTATCAATTTCATAAGCAAGTTGAATATTATAATCACTTGCTTCATACTCTCTTTGAATATACTCAAAGGCAAGATTTATAAATGCTGATAGAGCTATGAATACTGATGAACAAACAATAATTGATATAACTGTTGCGCGATATTTTTTCTTATTACGTTTTAGATTTTTATAAGATACGTCTCCACCAACACCAAATATTTTTTTAATATATTTAGGAGATTTTATTTTTTTTGAATTGATTTTTATATCTTCACTATTACGAATAGCTGTTAGTGGAGATATTTTAGATGCTTTTCTGGCACTTCCCCAAGCTGATAAGTAAAGGGTTACCAAGCCTAGTATTGTAGCAAATAGAATTGCTAACCATGAGAAACTATAAATTAATTCTACACCCATGGATTCTCCTATTAATAAATCACTTATTTTTATTAAAATGAATGAAGCTAATAATCCACCTACAATACCTAATGGTATACCTACTGTTCCTAGCATTAAAGCTTCGTAATAAACATTTTTCTTTATTTGTTTACTAGTTGCACCAATAGTACTTAACATGCCATATTGTTTTATTTTCTCTGTTATAGAAATGTTAAAACTATTTTTAATACAGAACACAGACGTAAAGATAATTATCACAACAACAAATGCTGCCACTGTGCCTAATGCTTTCATTGAGCTATCTTTAAATATACCAGTTTCTAACTTAATCAAATATGAATTTTTGTCAAAGTCATATTTAAATTCACCAAGTTTTTCTTGTTGACGTTTTATTTCTTCTTCGTCGTAGACTTCAGTACTAAGATCACAATATAAATAAGTAAATGCTTCTTCATCTACATCAAGAATATTAGCTGTAATAATATTATCTTCTTTTAATGCTTCTTTTGTATATCTTGTATAGATATTGACATCACCTTTTATATCATTATCTTCTAATAATGTTACAAAAGTATATCCAGGGGCAGTATATTCTTCAATACTATATGGAAGTCTTTCAATAATACCTACAATTTTATATTCTTTAGTTATTGAGTCGGCAATTATTTCTTCATAGATGTCGCCATGATAAGGATTGCTTTGACCTAATTCAGAGTATTCTGTTTCTCCTTCTTCTTTAGACATTCTTTTTCCGACTTCAAGTTTGATTGTGTCTCCTACTTTATATTCGATACGACCGTTTGTTTTTAAATGAGTTGGTATTAAGATTTCTGAATCATTTTCTGGTAATCTTCCTGATGTTATATTGATTGATAAATTATTTATGGCTCCTGAATCAAATCCTTTAATAAATGCATATGGTTTATTTTTATTTTTTGATTCTGCTAACTTAGCATATCCTATGTCTTTGGTATAGTAAGTTGCTTCAAAATTCCTATTTTCTTTAAAATATTTAATATCACTTTCTGGGACATTGCTATAAGAATAATGATAATTACCATTTTTTCTTATTTCGTATTTTATAACAGAATCCCTTGCGCTAAAAAACATAGCTGCAACTGCGGTAATTAAAGCAACAGATAATATAATTCCGATTATTGTTACGATAGTTCTTTTTTTATTTAACTTTAGATTTTTTAAAGTTAGTTTGTTAAGTAAGTTCATACTAATCCTCCTTAACTATATGTCCATCTTCTATCTTTATTATTCGATCAGCGATAGATGCTATTTCTAAGTTATGAGTAATCATAATAATAGTTTGCTTATATTTTTTATTAGATATTTTTAGTAATTCAACTATTTCTTCACTAGATTTAGAATCTAAATTACCAGTTGGCTCATCTGCTAGAATTAAAGCTGGATGAGTAATCATGGCTCTGCCAATAGAAGTTCTTTGTTGTTGTCCACCTGATAACTCGTTTGGCAAGTGTGTCCTTCTTTGATCTAGACCTAAAGTTTTTAATAGTTCATTTAACTCTGTTTCTTCTACTTTACGTCCATCCAGTTCTAAAGGAAGAGTTATATTTTCTTCGACATTTAATATAGGAATAAGGTTATAAAATTGATAAATTAAACCTACTTGTCGACGTCTAAAAATAGCTAACGTATCATCATCCATCTGATAAATATCTTTTCCATCAATAAATACTTTTCCACTGGTAGGGCGATCTACACCACCTATTAAATGTAGCAATGTTGATTTACCGCTACCTGATGCTCCAACTATTGCAACAAATTCGCCTTGTTCTACTGAGAAAGAAACATTGTCTAATGCTGTTACCTTAGTTGAATCCTTTCCATATATTTTTGTTAAATTTTCCACACGTAATATTTCCATAAACGCGCTCCTTTCATCAATATAGTTTAATTATAAAATATATAAGTGACTTTAAAATGACATTTCTTACATTTTTGTAATATATTTAATAAAAAAAGAAAAAAGTTAGCTTTCACTAACTTCTTTATCATTCTCTTCATCTTCTATAATAGTGTTGGAATTTATTTTTTCCGTTATATTGACATATTCCTCATAGATAATTGTATCATCAAATACTATTGCATCGTTTTGAATTTCCCAGTGACCTTTATTGGCAGCTAAAAAATCAAATATCTCATTATATATTTCTATTTTATTTAGAGTTTCTTTATAGCTTGATTCTATTTTTTCGCTAAATTCATCTTTTACACTAAAACTAGTTAACTCTAAATAAAAATCGCGATAATATCTCTTTAAGTCTTTGTCAGTTAAAAAAGTGATTTTAGTCGAATTATTTGTTAACGTATCTATAAATCTATTATAGTTTTCCTCCATTTGAGCTTTAGAATTTTGTAGGTTATTTTTAGACTTTATAAAAGATGGTTTATCTTCGTTTAAATTTTTACTACTTAAGTAATTTGTAAAATTATCTTCATCTAATAAAAAATTAAGATTATCTAATGAACTATATAAATTTTTATAATATAATTTTATACTTTTTTCAACTTCAGAATATGGACCTTTAGTTATTATACGACGGTCTAATATAACAGCTAAATTATTATCTTCATTTATTTCTAGATATTTTGTTATTTCTGATATTTCATTTTTTATTTTGGTTTCTTTATTAAAATCTAATGCTATTTTAAAAGTTATACTACTACCTATTATTAACATTAATACTATAATTGTAATTACTATATATTTTTTACTCATTTTATCCCTCTATTCACTAATACAATTATAAGTATAACTTTTAAAAATATTAAAAGCAATTATAGAATTTATTAGTTTACTTTTTTTTACCGAAATTTAATAAAAAAAAGCGTTTTACGCTTACTTTTTTGGTTTACTAGAATAATTCTGAGCTCTTCTTTTTGAATGATTATTTCTTTTAGAAGCAGATTTTCTTGATGAAGAACTTTTAGTATTTTTATTTTTTAGTTCTTTTTCTTTTTTTATTTCCATTTCTTCAGTATTTTCTTTTAAATTCTTGATGAAGGCAGTTTTTGATAGTTCTTCTTCAAGTAAATCCCTCGTAATCTTATTCTTTTTATTTTCTTTGATTTGAGTTTTTATAGCTGTATCATCAATTACCTCAATTTTCTTGTCATTTCTAATTGGAGATATTCTAAAACTTCTTAACTCATCAAGTTTAAACACAATAGTATTTTCCAGACTTTCAAGGATATTTTCAGGTGTTTCAAGATTTTTTTCTTCTTTCATATATTTTATTGATTGTTCTGTTGGAGAAATAATATCTTCGTTCATCCTCAAGATAAATATACAAGCTTCATTATAATGAAGAAGTAAGAAAAAACATGAATTATTATCATTTTTATAGTATATGGGTTCTCTAAGTTCTAATTGAGCATCTACTAAGTCTTCAATAGATTTTACTTTAATTATATTCTTTCCAGCAATATTAGGAATGTTTTCTACTTCTACTATGACTGAGTCATATGTCTTTAATATTTTCTTTTTGTTTTTTATAAAAGCGCTATATTCATCTGGCTCTTCTTTCAAATATATTCCTAGACAGATTGTTAAAATAACAAAAAGTGCTCCTAGAATTATACTAAAACCGATTAGACCTGATATTATAGTTATTATTATTACAACAGCTAAAATAATTAAGGCAATGATGGAAAAAATAGTTATATTCTTTTTATTGCTCATGTTATATACTCCCTTTTTAATCTTCTTTTGTCTTTATTTCGGATATTTCTACTGATGGATATCCTAGTAGTGGAATTCTAAATCTTACTATACCAATTATATCATCTTTTTTCTTATTTGTAACATCTTTTGTAGGATTGTTGTCACCTTTAGTAACAAGATATTCTACACCATTTTCTTCTATAATCGATAATACTCTATGAGTTATTATTTGATGATTCTCTTCAAAAGATACTATCATGCCTTTTTCTATTGAATCACGATTTTTATCTGTAACACGTTCCAAAACTATAGCATCTCCTCTTTTTAATTCTGGATACATAGAATCTGATGCAATAGCGGATATACTATATTTGAAATTACCTGAAACTAAAAAGATTATAAAAATAATGATTACTAATAAAGCTCTTTCAAAATAGTAGATAAAACCTTTTTGATTTTTATTATATTTTTCTTCATCTTCTTTATGAATTGGTCTAGTCGCATTATACATAATTATTGAAGAATAGATGATTGTAAAAATAATATTTAAATAACTACCTAGGTCAGGATAAATTGGTGCCGCTAAAGGCATTAACGTTGTAATAAACGAATAAACTATACAAGGATGATAACCAAATTTTGAAGAAGTATAGCTTAATACCCCTTGCTTTATTGTTGCTACAAGAACTAAAGATATAACATTTGGTAAGGGTAAATATTGATTAATCCCATATGACGATAAAACTAGGATTTCAAATAAAATATAAATACAAGTTATTATATATTGTTGATTTGTTTTCTTACTACATTTATTTAAAATATTATAACGATATAATTCCATAAAAATAATTATAAGAATTAAATATAGACTATTTATAATAATATTTTCATTTTTGGTATAACCAGTAAAATTTCCGATGAAATAAATTAAAATTAAATATATGGTTGATATTAATATTGTCATATTTAATGTATGATCTTTATAAAAGTTTTTTTTATTTTTACGATAGCCAAAAAGAATTATACTAAAAAAAGATAAGAACATAAAAAAGGATACACTAATAGGATAAATTAATGTAAATAAAGATTCTTTAAATAAAAATATTAAAGTAATTGCAATTATTAAAATAATATTTAAAATTAACATAGATAATTTTATTTTTTTACTAATATTTTCTTTCATAATTTACCTATCTTATCTTTCTTATATGATTATATAATAAGTAAGGTTTAAATACAATTAATTTAATACTGCTTTATATTGCATTTTTAAAGATAATTTTAGTTTTAAAGATTCATATATCTTTTCACTTTGTTCTGGGTAATCTATTTTAACTTTTATTTTAGATATACTTCCAGATGGTATAATATCACCTTTTTTTATTTCTTTATTATCTATGTAGCTAATTGAATAGGTTAAAACATTTTTTTCATTATCTATTAAGAATTCATATTCATCTAATATTGCACCTAAAGTACCATTATTTTCGATGTCTAAAGTAAATTCATAGAATTCTTTCTCATTTTCTAATGTTAAATCAAGATTTAATTGATTATTTGTCAAGTTTATATTTCCTTCTTTACTTCCCTCCGTTATCGTAAGATTAGTAAAATTTATATTCCACATATATGACGTGTCCATTTTTTCATTATTTATGTGATATATAAACGTTATGGATAATAAACCAGCAATAAATATAAATGTAAGGATCATTATTCCTTCTAATATGTGTAGTTGTTTTTTCATAATAAACCTCTTTTGGTTTATTATTATACATTATATTTAGCTATTTATGTATTTTTTCAATAAAAAAGATAATGATTTAATCATTATCTTAATGAATTTATCTTTTTATAATTGAATAATGTTAGTCCTAAACCAAGTAAAAGTGCTATTCCAACTCCAATTAGAGCGATATCTTTTGTCTCAGGATTTTCTGGAACTTCTGGAATACTTGGTTCTTCAACTTTTAAATTGTATATTTCCACAGAATAGTTAGTTGGTCTTTCTAATAAAATATCTTCTACTTTAGTATCTTCAAAAACTGATAAATCTATCGCTAATTTATTGACTGCAAATCCTTCGCTTGATGGAGTTATTCCTAAATATAAGCTGTCTTCATCATTAATAGTTTGGACTATTTCTCCAGCCATATTAAGTACTACTACTTCAGTTTTTAATAGGCTATTAATGTCAATTTTTTCTTCTTCATTTCCGATTTCTGTTATTAGATTTATGATATCCCCAACATTCTTTACTCCTATTGCTACAATATGATTCCCAATAATTTTTGCATCAATTAATAAAATGTAATCTTCATAGTTTTTTTCAAAAACAACGTTATTATCACTTGTTAATTTCATAGTTGAATTAATGTAGCATGGATCATTAGCATCTATTTCATAATTAAACATTCCACATTTTGATAAATCTGCACCATTATATACTTTTAGATTGTTTTTTGTTTCTGATAGAATGCTTATTTTTTGAGGAGCGTTACCATCATTCTCTTCCATAAGTTTTAAATATTCTGATACTATTGGATAATACTTTGCAACTTCCTTTACATTTTCTTCTGTAAAAGATAACATTTTTTCTTCTTGATTTTTCAAATCAACATCAAAGTGGTTTAATGCTAGAGTACCACCATGAGCCCCAAGCACTGTTATCTTGTCATCAACAGTTGAAATATAATCTATTCCAATATTGTTAACAAGGAATGGAACAAAAAACAATTCACTATCATAAAAGACGTATTTAGCTGTTTCTATTATTTCTAAGTCTTCATTTAACTTAAGTAATTCCCATTCTTGTTCTATATTGGCAGTTAAATAAACGTCAGAATCTGCGCCAGACATTACCCAGCTAGATACTGCGTATATATTGCCCTTATATTCTTTTATAGAAATTATATTTTTATCAGATAAAATCTTTTCTTTTACAACATCTCCGTTATTGTTATAATAAGTAATTTTTGTATCAGCATCTTCACTAAAAGATGTTATATTACTAACAACGTATCCATCTTTATATTGAATTTTTTTTGAATACCCCACTTCTAAAATGCTACCATCGGTAATTAAATCTTTACCCCATCCTAATTCGAAAATATCATTTTTGGCATTAACTGTAGTTATTGAAATAATTAAAAATAATACAGCTATTAATAAGTTTTTTACTTTTTTCATTCTATTACTCCTATTCTATTTTATATTTATTATTATATCATCATATATTAAATTTTTGTATATTTTTTATTCAAATCTTTGTATTTTGATTTTACTAAGTATGTATGTAATTACTATTAAAAATATAGATAGTATTATAAATTTGGGGATATTATCTACTGTTACAGGATTTTTCTTTTCTTCTTCAGATTCATCTTCAATTGGTTTTATTATAGTTCTATTTTCAAATACAACTTTATTGGTTAAAGATATTTTGCCAGTGACAATAGTACTATTTTCTTCATTAGCAGTTGTAGTATAACTTTCTTTTACATTATTTGTTTGTTCTATAGTATATGAAGCATCATTAGGTAAATCATAAAGAATTATTGATTCATTACTATTTAATAATATTTGGGCTTCACCTTTTGCGTCGAAAACTAAGTATTTTTCTTGGTCATTATAAGAATATTTATACGCCCCTGCTATTCCTTCTATTACTAATTTATAAGTATATGGTATATGTTTATCATCATTTTGAACATTTTTTAATTCTAATTGAGATAATATTTCAACGTTATTTAAAGAATTATCATAATCTTCTTCTAAGTAATGTACATGATCAGAATCTGTTTTACGTTTATTAGAATCGAAATATTGAGTTGCTGTGACTAGCACGACAGTTAAGCATACGACTATTATGTATATATATTTTCTTTGCATTATCTCAACTACTTTCTACTATATTTAGTATATAATTTTTAGGAATCAATTTCAATTATATATTATTATTTTTTGCATTTTTAATGTTTTTTATTCGCAAAGAAAAAATAGTGAAAAATCACTATTCTGTTCTTAGAGCTTCTACTGGATCTTTTTTAGAGGCTATTTTAGCAGGTATAAAACCAGCAATGACAGTAAGTAATATACTAATAATAATTAAGGTTACTGCACCAATAATTGGTAATTTTGCAATATTACTAATGTTTACTACTTTTTTAATAATAATGTTAATAGGGATGTTTAATATTATAGTTACTAGAATACCAAGTATGCCAGCTCCTAATCCTTCAATTAATGTTTCAGCATTAAATACTCTTGAAATATCTTTTTTAGAAGCTCCTATTGCTCTTAGAATACCTATTTCTTTTGTTCTTTCTATTACTGAAATATAAGTTATAATTGCAATCATGATTGATGAAACTACTAAACTTATTGCAACGAAAGCAATTAAGACGCTACTTATAACGTTAACAATTGATGATACTGAACTCATCATTATGCCAACGATATCTGTATAAGAAATTGAGTCTTCTTCATTTTTATCTTTATTATACTCATCAATAATAGCTGTTATTTCTTCCTTAGAGTCGAAGTCTTTTGGATAAATAGATATCATATCAGGGTCATCTAAGTCAGCTATTCCTAATTTTTTTAAATTTTCTTCATAACTAGAAGTCATACTTTCAGAATAATTTTTCATATATTCAGCAAGTTCTGCTTGAGATAAACTTTGGAAATAAGCTAATTGTTCTTTACTTAAGTTTTTGATATCAAAAGATGAATCTGTACTAAATTCAGTTCCTGTAAAAACATTAAGTTCTTTGTTAGAAAGTTGTTCTTTAACAATATCTTTTTCATTTATTTTATTAATTAAATGTTCTGTTAGAGCGTGAGTATATCCAATCATTCCAAAAGATGAGTTTCCTGTTACAGCTTCTTCATTAGCTTTAATGATACCAACAATCTTTATATCTTCGGCATTTTTTAGAACATTTTTCATATATTCCTTGTCATTTGACATGTTTATCCATAAACCATTTTTCTTTTGATAGTAATCAGTATTAAGAACTAATTTAAAACTTATATTTAAAAGTTCTTCTGTGGTATATGAATGTTCTTCAAAAGATACTTCTTTACCAGAAATCATATTATTAAATTGTTCTTTTAATTCATCTTGACTAATAATTCCTAAACTATATAAAGTATAATCTGATATCTCATTATTTTTTCCTACTGTTAAAACTACTTCATTATATTTTGTAGGCCATCTACCATCAACCAAATCATATTGTTGCTTATTTAAATCATCATTATTAATCATTTCATAAAAGACATCATAATTGGATAAGTAGCCACTATATGCACTTGATATACCTGATGTACTCATACCTATAGCGTCAAAGATTTGAGTTGGATTTACTTGTGTTATCTTGTCTAAATCATTTTTATATACATTCATTGTTACATTATAAGAATACTGGATATCTGATGTATATTTTTTTATTTCACTATGGTTGTCTAAATACTCTTTAAAGGATTTTAAATCATTATGTTCAACTTCTTGAGTCATAGAAGTAAACATATCTCCCATTATATTTACTGAATGAATGTTATTGTCATCATACTCTTTTACTTCTTTGCTACCAGTTAAGTTTTCTAGCATAGATGACATATCTACACTTTCTTTTTGTATCATAAGGGGATATGAGCTTAAGGTTTCTTCTTCGGTTTTAGTTATATAATTTTGAATACCATGAGATAAAGATAATATTAAAGCGATTCCGATGATTCCAATTGAACCTGCAAAGGCAGTTAATAAAGTACGACCTTTTTTAGTCATTAGATTATTTAAAGATAGTGAGAAGGCTGTTTTAAAGCTCATAGAAGTTTTTTTACTCTTCTTAGATTTATCTTCTTTTGCTTCCTCTACTCCATCAAATGGATTTGAATCATCAACTATTTCGCCATCAAGGAGTTTAACTATACGTGTTGAATAATTAACTGCTAATTCTGGATTATGTGTAACCATAATAACTAATTTATCTTTAGCTATATTGCTTAATAAATCCATTACTTGTAGACTTGTTTCAGAATCTAGGGCACCAGTTGGTGCGTAGTAGTTACTC